>Ga0066836_10000175_pt1 | contig 27290 bp, 24 predicted proteins | sample ETNtaG_18_FD_71568 | JGI IMG/M metagenome (GOLD analysis project Ga0066836, IMG submission 71568) | Marine microbial and viral communities from oxygen minimum zone, Eastern Pacific Ocean - ETNP201302SV91 | ecosystem: Environmental > Aquatic > Marine > Oceanic | place: Pacific Ocean: Eastern... | reverse complement strand
ATCTGAATAACCAGGAGTATCAATCATATTAAATTTTTTATCCATCCATTCCATATGTAATGGGGTAGAATGGATTGATATCTGTCTCGATTTTTCTGCAGGGTGGTAGTCCGACGTAGTCGATCCTTCTTCAATGGTTCCTAAACGATTGATTTCTCCACTTAGTTTAAGCATGGCTTCGGCTACACAGGTTTTTCCAGATGCGCCATGTCCTACAATTGCAAAGTTTCTAATATCAGATGACTTAAATTGTTTCATATAATATCCTTGTTCAAATTATATAATTATATAGTGTTAATAGGAAAAGGGATGATTGTAAAAACTCATCCAACTAAAATCTAGAAAATTATAAATTAGGAGATTTAGAATTTTCAATATACTCACGCAAGGCTGGTACAATATAGATTTCATCTAAATTATAATCCATAACACCCAATGCTAAAATTTTTAATCGTTGCTCTAAAGGTTTCATTTTGTTTACAACTATAACTTTTTTGTTATTAACGATACATGTACCTCCTAAAAAATCACCCTTCCCTTTTAAAATTCTTAGTCCTAAACGTTGGATAAGCTGCTCAAATTCATTATATAATTTTTCTCTTTTCATTAAATAAGATTCTTTTGCCCATTTTCTTTCAAATCTTTTACAAGAAATTTTACATCTTCTACATTATCTTTATGTACAATCAATGTGGCATCTTCTGTGTTTACTACCACTATATCATCAAGACCTAAAATTGCTGTAAACTTGTCCTTTGAATGAATTAGGTTATTGTTACCCTTAAGAATCTTACCACTCCCTCTAATGATATTGCCATCTTTATTTTTATTTAATACTTCACGCAATGCATTCCATGATCCTATATCATTCCACTTAAATTCTCCGGGTATTACATAGATATTTTTTGCTTTCTCTAATAGACCATAGTCAATTGATTCTGGATCAATATAATTCCAAATATCCTCAAAATCTTTTCCTGCATCGAGTTTTATCGCAATTTTATTTAATGATGCATGAAGTTCAGGCATATGAAGCTGTAAACTTTTCATAAATGTTTTAACCTTCCAGAAAAAAATGCCAGCATTCCATAAAAAATCACCGCTAGAAATAAACCGCTCTGCTAGTTTTTTATGAGGTTTTTCTGCAAATGTTTTGACATTAAATGCATTCATATATTCCATTTCACTATTTTCATCATACTGAACATATCCGTAACCTGTAGCTGGATATGTGGGTTTGATGCCGATAGTTACCAAAAATGGATTTTTTCTAGCAAGATGATCTGCAGTATTTAAGGTTTTTATAAATTTTTGGTGTCCAACAATTAAATGATCTGCAGGAAAAACTCCCATAACTTCCTCAGGATCAATTAAAGAAAAATAGGCTGCCATCATCCCAATTGCAGGAGCGGTATTTTTACCTGATGGTTCAACAATAACATTTTTTGGATCAATCCCATCTATCTGGGTAATAATACTTTCATAAAGATCTTTTCGAGTAATTATATATATATGGGAGATTTTTTTTATTTTTTTGAGACGATCTACCGTGATTTGGAGTAACGACTTATCTCCAACAATATTTAATAACTGTTTTGGATGATTACATCTACTCAATGGCCAAAATCTGGTCCCCATTCCGCCTGCTAAAATAACACATTTCATAATTTTACTTTATTCCCATAAAGACTTGATTGAGTTCCAACTCCCAATTTGCTCTTATTTTTATTGTATCAGGATATACTTGAAACCATTCTGCTGGTAGAAAAGGATCTACCGTTCCAGTTGAATGTTTGTTGTCACCATTTAAATCTTGGAAAAAAAATAGATTATAATTGTCTTCTGGTAATTCATTTATCCTGATCGTTCCCAATGACTTTACATTAGTTCTATAAATGGTAGATTCTTTTTCTATTTTACTTAATTCAACGACCAATTGCATTGGCGTTTTATTTATAGGATTAACTATCAATGATCCGAATCGTTGAAATTCAGTTGTTCTAAAAGTAATTGTTGTCAATGAATCTTTTAAAGGATCTCCATAAACCTGGGGAATTGAGTCTTTTTTAATTATTAAGGAATATAATGTTTTTGGCTTCCAATTATTATTTGGTAATAAATTCACTGAAAGGGGTGATGTCCATATAGCATCCAATTTTATAGATAAAGAATCTTCCATAATAATAAAAGCACCCTTGGAATTTCCATAATCAACTATGCTTGAGAAAACTACTTTTAATGGAACGATACTATCCAGTTCTACATTTACCACATGCTTTTCTTGTGGATAAATAACACTAATGGCAGTTGTATCTGTAGTTGTGTCCATTTTTATTTTTATTAAACTTGAATCAATTACTGAATTCCCGTCAATACTTATACCAGATGTATTTATTGAAATATAATCACTAATTAATTTATCTGTAATAAAATTTAATTTTTTTTTGTCCAATGGGTCATTAAAAATATTTAAATCTGCTTGTGTTAGATCCGCATAAATCACATTCAGTGACATATTATCTATCATGCCAATTATATCTTTGGAGAATGTTATTTGACCCCATGCACCTTTCATCCATTCTGCACTAACCATTTTTAGTGCATTGGATTGGGTAGGAATTCGAATATCTACATTATTTAATTGTTCTTGATCTTTTAATTCTAAATGCGGTTTCCAACTCATACCATAAACCATCCTATCAGGTATAATCTGTAAACCAGAAATTGACTGATCCACAGCAGCAAGGCGGTATGTCCCAGAAGATAAATATTTAAATTCATAATTCCCCGAGTCTCCAGTATCCACTACATAATCTGGTGAACGTTTATAGAATTGGTAAAGATCTGATTCTTCCTTGATTTTCCAAAGATTAACAGACGATAAATTAGGATAGTAAACTTTACCACTAATTGATGCCCCATCAATTTTATCACCCGTTGAGAATGCGATTTGAATACTTTGAGAAAGTTTCACTTTATGCTCATCGGTTAAGTCCCTATTGATTATAATTATATATGTCTGGTTTTTCGGAAGAGACTCCGGAAATTCAATAAATACTCTTCTGCCTTTATAAATAATTTGCGGTAGATCTGGTAAGTATGGTAGAACACGGATTGCTTTATCTACAGTTTTTGCATCTAAATACTCTGAAAAAATTAGTTCAACTCGACCACCTTTAAATTGTGTGGATCTATTAGCTGGAATTGTCTCAATTAATTCAGGTGGGATTGTATCTTTCTCGCCTCCAGATGGGGACATTATTGCAGCACATGACCAATAGATTAAAATTCCCAGTAATGGAGAAAAATATTTTATATAATTAAGGAGCAAATTCAATTTCTTAAAATTTCATTAAATTTACAGGGATCTCTTTATTAAATGTTATTGCTGTTTTTTTAATATTCAATGTAATGCACCATACTCTAACACCATGGATATATGCGTCATAAAGTGCATTGGAAAATGCAGGGTCTCGTGATGCCATTGGTTGAAATAAATTTGCGTCTGATCTTTGACAAACAAATAATACACCAGCTTCAGCACCTTCATTTTTTAACTGCTTTAGTAGTAAAACATGCCGGAGGCCTCGTTTAGTTATAGCATCTGGGAATTGTGCAATGCCATTCTCAACAAACGTAACTGATTTAACTTCTAAATAAAAGGGAATCCCTTTTTTATTTTTTAATAAAAAATCAATTCGATGATTTTTGATTGGAATTTCTGAACGAATAAATGTTAAATCATTTAGAAAAATAAACTCCTTTTTCTCTAGAGATTTTCTAACAAATTGGTTAGGGAATGTTGAGACAAGAGAAATAAGTTTCCCATTGTATTCTACCATCACTGTAGAATATTTTGTTTTACGATTGGACCCATCAGGTGCTGGTCGAACTAATAATGTTGCACCCGGTAATAATAATTCTTTAAGTCGACCAGGGTCAGGTAAATGGCTTTGATATAATTTGTTTTTGATCTTTATAATAGTAATAAAACGGTTGGGACGATCAACAAAAGTTGCAGTAATTAGAGGACCTTTAATTTTCATTAAAAAATTTTCTTTATTATCTATAATTACAAAATCAATAATTCTATTTAAATTTTAGTCTATAAAAATATAAGTAACATGCCTCTTGTTCCATCATATATTAAAAGACTAGCAAATTACAAACCCGGTAAGCCAATAGATGAGGCCCGTAGAGAATTAGGCATAGAAAATATAATTAAACTTGCATCAAATGAAAATCCACTTGGGGCATCTCCTTTAGCTATTGCGGCAATTCAAAATTCATTAGATAGTATACATCGATATCCCGATGCATCAGGATTTAACCTGAGAAAAAAGCTTGCCAAAAAATTTAATGTAGAGATAGAAAATGTTGTTCTTGGAGCCGGTTCTGAAGGAATTATGTCAACTATTATGAGGACTTTTTTACTTAATGATGATGAGATCATCAGCGCACAAAATTCCTTTATTGGATTTCAGGTACTGGCGAATGCTTCAGGCCGTCGAATTCATTGGGTTCCAATGAAAGATTATCACTATGACTTAGAAGCTATGATAAAAAAAATTACCGATTACACTAAAATTATATATATTGCTAACCCTGATAATCCTATGGGAACTTATATTACTAAAGACCAATTTGATTATTTTTATAAATATATTCCAGAAAGGGTTTTAATTATTCTTGATGAAGCTTATTTTGAATTTGCAAATGAAATATTGGATTATCCTGACTCCATGTCATATAGGTATGATAATGTAATTACCTTACGTAGTTTTTCAAAGGCCTATGGTCTTGGAGGAATAAGAATTGGGTATGGCCTAGCCCATAATGAATTAATTTCAAATCTACTTAAAGTAAAAGTTCCATTCGAGCCATCTAGTATTGCTCAGGCTGCTGGATTAGCAGCTTTAGATGATTTTAATTTTCTTCAAAAAACAATTGAAACGAATAATCATGGTATGGATTATCTAAAAAGTGAATTTGATATAATGAATATACTCTATATACCTTCGGCTGCTAATTTTATTACAACTATATGGGAATCAGAAGACCAGGCATTAACCATAACTAATAAATTATTGGATAATGGTATAATTGTTCGTCACTTATCATCTTTTGGATGGCCTGGATGTATACGTATCTCTATTGGTCTTGAAGGAGAAAATAATAGATTAATTTCTAATCTCAGAAAAATCTTATGAGCAAAAACACTTATTCTATAAATGGGTTTAACCATTGCGAGTTTTATGTTAGCAATGCAAAACAAACAGCTCATTTTTATCATAGCACTATGGGATTTAAACCTATTGCCTACCAAGGACTCGAAACAGGTTGCCGAGATAGAGTTAGCTACGTTTTAAACCAAAACAATATAAATCTGGTTATAACATCCCCACTTGAAAAAGGTACAGCTATAGGTACCCATATTGACAAGCATGGAGATGGTGTAAAAGATGTAGCATTTACTGTAGATGATTCTGAATGTGCATGGGAAACATCAATTGCTCGAGGAGCAAAAAGTGTTCTCAAACCTAAGTTAATAAAAGATAGTGATGGAGAAGCAATAATCTCAGCAATAGAAACCTTTGGAGATACGATTCATACATTTGTTGAAAATAAAAATTACTCTGGACCATTTTTACCAGGATTTGAATCTTATAATCATTCATCTAAAACTAGGCCTATTGGGCTAATACATATTGATCATATTGTAGGTAATCAACCTGATGGGAAAATGAGTACAGTATGTGATTTTTATACTAAAGTATTTGGCTGGCATCGATTCTGGAGCGTTGATGATAAAGATATCAATACAAAATATTCTGCACTTCGATCTATCGTAATGGCAAATGATAATGAAATCATAAAAATGCCGATTAATGAACCAGCAGATGGGTTAAAAAAATCTCAAATTCAAGAATTTATTGACTATTATGAGACTGGTGGAGTGCAACACCTCGCATTATCAACTAAAGATATAATTAAAACTGTAAGAATAATGCAAGAAAATGGAGTGGATTTTCTGCCGACACCAAAATCATATTATGAGAACCTTGAGCAACGTATTGAAAATATTGAGGAAGATATTGATACTTTAGCAGAACTTGGTATCCTAGTAGACAACGATGAGAATGGATACATGCTCCAAATTTTTACTAGGCCACTCCAAGATCGACCAACTCTATTTTTCGAAGTTATACAAAGAAAAGGATCTAATAGTTTTGGGAAAGGAAACTTTAAGGCATTATTTAAATCTATCGAAAGAGAACAAAATAAAAGAGGAAATCTTTAAATGAAATTTGTTACGTTTACTTATCATAATAGCTCTAAACCTCGATTTGGGTTTATCAAAGAAGATTATATATTTGATATTATACAATCTGGGGTATGGATCAATGAAAATTCTGGTAATTCAACCTTTCTAGATATACCATTTTCCTTAAAGGATGCACTTGAGAATTGGCAATATAACTTAGAACGATTTAAAGAAATGGATGAGCTTCTTTCTATTAATGATTTAACATCATACATTGTGGATGGTAAATGTATTGCAATTTTAAAATCAAAAGTCAATCTTTTGGCACCAGTACATAATCCTCAATCATTCAGAGATTTCTATGCTTTCGAGCAGCATGTACGCGCTGCTAGAAAACTACGTGGATTGGATATGCATCCAGATTGGTTCAAAATACCAATTTTTTATTTTTCTAACCCTGTCGCACTTTATGGTCATAATGCTGAAATACCATATCCAAAGGGAACCTGTGAATTAGATTTTGAATTAGAATTTGCAGTTATTATAGCAAAAGGGGGAATCAATATATCTAATAAAGATGCTAAAAATTATATCGCAGGTTATACCATCTGTAATGATTGGTCTGCGAGAGACCTACAACGTGAAGAAATGGCTATGAATCTTGGTCCTGCTAAAGGCAAAGATTTTGCCACTAGCTTTGGTCCTTACATGGTCACTCCTGATGAGATTGAAGATAATTGGGAAAAAGATGGGAAGCTTCATCTTCGGATGACATGTAAGGTTAATGGCAAATTAATTTCTGATGGTAACACAAATGATCTTTTTCATCCATTTGAAAAAATGATTGAACGTGCTTCCATGAATACAAAACTACTATCAGGTGACTATATAGGCTCGGGAACTGTTGGTACGGGTTGTATACTAGAACTTAGGCCTGAAAATACCGGAGGCTGGATTAAAAAAGGCGATGTTGTTACACTTGAGATAGATCGCCTAGGTGTTTTAGAAAATATTATAGTATAATTCAGTATGCCTTTTTATCAAAAACGAGGTGAAATACCTAATAAGCGACATACTCAATTCAAAAATAATAATGGAGATCTTTTTTGGGAAGAGCTTATAAGCAGAGAAGGGTTTAGTGATATATATTCCAACGTTTATCATATCCATCAACCTACAAAAATAGAAACAATAGGTAGATTTGAAAAATTGGAACTACAAAAATCTAAAACGGTACACCGCCCCCATCATCTACTTACATCAAATTTAGAATTAAAAGGTAGCTATATAACATCTAAGGTTCCTCTTTTCTTCAATGCAGACATTGTGATTTCTAAAGCTCATATGTCAGATTCTATGGATTATTTATATCGTAATGGAAATGCTGATGAAGTTTTATTTATTCATACCGGGACAGGTTATTTCAAATCAAATTTTGGTAATATGAAAATAACTTCTGGTGATTACCTTGTAATTCCTAGAGGCGTTATTTGGCAGATAGATGTTTCTAAAACATTAAATATTTTTGTGTTGGAATCTAAAGGGCCAATTGAGACTCCAAGGCGATATAGAAATAAATTTGGTCAACTCCTTGAACACTCTCCTTTTTCTGAAAGGGATATCCTAACACCAGATTTTGTTGGGCCAATTAAAGATTCAACTGTTAAGGTTAAAGTAAAATTGGAAGATGGTATACAAACCTACATATATCAACATCATCCATTTGATCTTGTTGGTTGGGATGGTTTTTATTTCCCTTTTATTTTTAATATTCATGATTTCATGCCTATTACTGGTAAAATTCACCAGCCACCACCAGTCCATCAAACTTTTCAAGGGGATGGTTTTGTGATATGTTCCTTTGTACCAAGGTTATTTGATTATCACCCTAAATCAATTCCAGCACCCTACGCTCATAGCAACGTAGACTCAGATGAAATTATATTTTATGCTGAAGGTCAGTTCATGAGTCGAAAAGATATTGAGAAAGGATCAATAACATATCACCCCATGGGGTTGCCTCATGGTCCACAGCCTGGTAAAATTGAAGAATCTTTAAAAGCTAAAGACACCAATGAAATAGCCGTAATGATCGACACCTTTAAACCTCTTTATTTAACTGATTTTGCAATGAATATAGATGATAAAGAATATCCATTTTCTTGGATAAAAGAATGATCTACGATCCATCTCAACATTCTTTCCAAGAAACTCACAAACTTATGATTGGATCTATACTCCCAAGACCTATCGCGCTTGTTTCCACTATTTCAAAGAATCATGAAAATAATGTTGCCCCTTTTTCTTATTTCAATGGTGTCTGTTCAAAACCTCCTACCATTATGTTTGCACCCGGTCGTCGTGGTTGGGATGGCGAAGAAAAAGACACTCTTATTAATATAAGAGATACAAAAGAGTTTGTGGTCAATATTGTTTCTCAAACTTTAGGTGAACAAATGGTAATGTGCTCAACTGATTATGATCCAGATATTGATGAATTTGATATTTCTGGACTTACGGCAGTAAAATCAAAAATTGTCAAATGCCCTAGAGTATCAGAAGCAAAAATTAGTTTTGAATGCAAGCTCAATCAAATTGTAGAAGTAGGTGATGGTGGCGCAGGAGGTGGTTTTTTAGTGATCGGAACCATTGTTCTATTTCATATTGATAACGACATCTATGATAATGGGCGCATTAATGTAGATAAACTAGAGCCATTAGGTAGACTAGCTGGTAATTGGTATACAGGTTTAGGAAATAAGTTAAAAATTATACGAAAAATAAAACCTGATAAATAAAATTATATTGTATTAGCTAATTAAAAATCCACACTATGGTTTAAGGTCTATGATTTCTTCTTTCACTACTTCAATAGTACGGACATCATGCCCTGATCTAACTTTAAAAGTTTTTCCTTTTGGGAGCATAACTGTTAGATGGTCATTCATATCACAAGTTTGATCTTTACTTATTCCTTCATACAAAAAATTATTTTCTCCCAAAACAATTACTTTATTTGCTTGCCGAATACCCAAGGAATTTAATGTGCGAATACGGATTGGGATTAATTCTTCTAAATTTATTGTTTGAATGTATCTATCTGTTATATCAATACCATTATATTTTTTAATACTTGGTAGCCAATCCATCGGGAAATAATGATCTGAGTCTTCCCAGGTAACTGCAAAAATACCATATTTCATATTCCCTTTTTTTGCTTTACTCGCCATTTCTGAGAACCAGACTTCATCTAATTTGTCACCGGTTGGCTCTGCCGCACCCGTATAGTGCCACCCATCATCCCAGATTTCTACCCAAGAATGATTACCTGAATCATTATACCACCTTGGAGTACCTACAAAGCGTGCGGGAATTCCTACACTCCTACATGCATCAATTAGTAAAATACTTAGCCCAGTACAGGAAGCCATTCCTGCTTGAATGCTTTCATATGGAGATTGATCTGCCTTTGGACGATCTGTGGAATATACCACACCAACCATTTCAAAAATTTTATGATTTAATAGAACAGCTGCTTCATAGGCTGATTTGGAATCTTTGACAATTGGTAGAAATCTTTCATAGAAGTCTTTTCTCCAATTGTCCCTTCGTTCATTAAGGTTCGCATAGGGTAAAACAGCATCAAAAAATATATGCTCAGGGGTCTTTTTCCCCCATTTGGTTCCACGCCAAGCCCTATATGCAAATTCACAATTTGATAATAGAAAATCCGCTGATAATATCTTTAAATCATCTTCCGGCATTTGATTAATTAGCCAAATCATTCCAGGGCGTTGATTGCTAGTTACTTGATTAATCGCCTTTTTTATCTGAATCTTATTATCCCCTGCAAATATCAATTCACTCTCTAAACCAGATCCCAAGATAAAAGAAAAACAAAAACATAGTAAAATACTTTTCTGCATATAAAAACTTATCTGATACAATTTAGAATAAAAAGAATTTCTCCCTATAATTAATTTTTAAAATTAAAAACTAAATGTTATTATGCTAATATTCAGATTATCTCAAATCAACCAATTAATTTGAATAATATAATTTTTATTACCAAAAAATGAATACTGATATACAAAAAGATATATATATGGCCCAATGTATTGGTAATGTAGAACCAATAGAATATATGATTCCTTACCCTTCAATGCGCTCTTTGATAGAAGGCCAAAATATTAAATTTTCAAATCAGGTAATGATTAAAAAACCGGATATTACAAACATTAAATTTTACGGCCTTGTGCAACAGACTGCTAATTGGCTTGATAGCTTAGGCCTAAAACCCAAGCAAAGAATAATAATTCCAAAATTAGAATTTCCTCAAGCTGAAATATTATTATATGGTATATGGCATTTTGGCGCAATTGCTGTTTTGCCTGGGGTAGAAAGTATTGATGTAATTAAATCAAAATCAGGAGCAAAATTTATTTTAGATGATAAAATAAATTTATTTGATATTATTAAAAAATTCTCAGAAAAATATATTCCTAAATACAAACCTCTTTTAGATGACGAAGCGCTATTAACATTTGAAAAACATTATGGGATTCGGTTATCACATTATAATCTATTAGCAAATGCTAATGGAATCCAAAAAGCAATAGATTTAAAAAGCCAAACCAGAATATTTTGCTATTTGCATCCCGTTTCAACTGCCTGGGTTGTATTTAAAGCTATTCTGCCAATTTACTGCGGATGTATATATGATTCATTAACACCTGAATTAACTATTGGAAATAAGAACAATGATTATAACTTGAGATTTGATCTAATAAATATAAAAAATTATTCAAAGAAAGATATTGCAATCTGTCCAGAAAATACCGCAGCTCTTTCTATCGGCAGAAAGCCTTTAGACCTAACTGAATTTAATAGTGACACTAATTTTATTAGACTAAATGGTCACTCTGTTACTATGGGGTATTTAGATAATACACAAAATAAGTTAAATTTTAAAAATGGAAGTCTTTATGTATCTATTTAGCTCAAGTATTCCAATACTTCTTTGGCATGTTCTTTTGGCTTCACTTTTTTATAAACCTTTTCAATATTTCCATTTTCATCAATAAGATAAGAAATACGGAAAATGCCTTCATATTCCCTGCCATACATTTTCTTAATACCTATTGCTTCATAATCACGTATAGTTTTCTTTTCTGGATCTGATAGCAATCGGAATGGAAACCCTTGCTTTGCACAAAAGGTTTTTTGTTTTTTAATAGAGTCTGCACTCATACCTAATATCACTGTATTCTTTTCTTTGAAATTATCGAACTCATCCCGGAGCTCTTGCCCTTCAATAGTTCAGCCAGGGGTACTTGCTTTAGGGTAGAACCACAGTAATACTTTCTGACCCCTAAAATCAGACAAATTCACTGAATTACCATCTTGGTCATTCAAAGAAAATTCGGGTGCTTCTAACCCTTCTGATAACATAATATCCTCCTATAAGATTATAATGAAACATTTGACCATTTGACTCTTTCATCATTTGAATTTAACATTTTATAAACAACTGTTATGCCTTTCTTCTGTCCGCTCCATACTAAAGTTTTATAAGCAGTATCAAAGTCAGTCCATTTATAATCAGAGTGTTCCTCTGATAGTATTACAGTTTTTTTATCAACTTCAATACCAAATACCGGGACCAAGTTAACCCTGTCACCATGGGTTTCATAAAAGGTACTCACGTGATCTGCGACAAACATTCTAAGTGGTCTAAAGCCTGTCTCTTCTTTAAGCTCTCTAACTGCCGCTTCCCATGCAGTCTCACCATTCTCTATCTTACCTGCAACTCCCTGCCAAAGGTGTTCATATATTTTTGATGATGCACGTTTTAATAATAGAAACCTAAGTCCTTCTTCTGTATTGCAATAAACATATGCATCAATTACTCTAACTGATAATTCCGGCATTACATTCCTTTCAAATTCCTCATTTCTTTTAATTTTAATTTTGACCAATTCGAGAATTCACCTTTATCAATTTTTTGTTTCATTAATTTCATTAAATCGTGATAATAAACTAGGTTTAGTGTCGATGCTATCCTGAGACCAAAAACTTCGTTAATATTGAAAAGATGTCGTATATATGCCTTAGAAAAAACCTTTCCCCAATAATGTGAACTATTGGGATCTACCGGAGAAAAATCATTTTTATATTTTTCATTTTTAATATTGATAACACCTTGAGCCGTAAAAATATGGCCATTCCTACCGTTCCTAGTGGGCAGTACACAATCAAACATATCTATACCCCTTTTCACTCCTTCCACTAAATCAGATGGTTTACCCACTCCCATTAAATATCTGGGTTGATCTTTAGGTAAAAATTCACAGCATAATTCAATTGTATCAAACATTGCCTCTTTTTCTTCACCTACAGCTAAACCGCCTATTGCTATACCACAGTTTGCATAGGGACGTAATTCATCGAAACTAAGCTTCCTTAGAGAATGGTTAACCCCACCTTGAATAATTGGGAATACTACTTGCTCATAATCATAAAACTCAGGGTTTTCCAATAACCAATTGTTACATCTTTCCATCCATTTAGTAGTTCTTGTTACTGCTTTCTTTATATCTTTTAATTCTCCATCTCCTGAAGGACATTCATCAAATGCCATAATTATATCAGCACCGAGATGACGCTGTATTTCCATAGATAGCTCAGGAGTAAACATGTGCCTGCTTCCATCAAGATGACTTTGAAACTCTACACCATTGTCAGATACCTTATTCAATTTAGCTAAAGAAAAAACTTGAAACCCACCACTATCAGTTAAGATTGGTTTTTTCCAAGAAGTAAAAGCATGTAAACCGCCTGCATCATTTATAATCTTTGTTCCAGGCCTTAAATAAAGATGATAGGTATTACCTAATATAATCTGTGACTTCAATTCACCTAGTTCCTGTGGTGAGAAGGTTTTTACAGCTCCAGATGTACCAACAGGCATAAACACGGGTGTCTCGATTGTCCCATGATCTGTTTTTAGGATTCCAGATCTTGCACCAGATAATAAATCAATTGCTTTTAATGTAAAATTCAACGTTTATTTAGAATAATATTTTGAATGCATCTTTGACATTTTTTGCTCGATGCAATGAAATATTTAACTTACTAATTTTTTCATTTATAGATGCTGCTGGAACAATGGCATTTTTAAATCCTAAAGATATAGCTTCATTTAAACGATAGTCCAGACGATTTACTGAACGGACTTCACCAGTCAACCCGACCTCACCACATAAGACAAATCTCTGATCAATATATTTATTCATCGTACTAGATGCAGCAGAACAAATAATTGATAAATCCGCTGCCGGATCATCAACCTTAAGGCCTCCAACTAGATTAACAAACACATCCTTTGAGCCCATTTCAAGACCCATCCTTTTTTCTAATACTGCAATAAGCATGCCTAGACGTTTATAATCAAAACCTGTTACATTCCTTTGTGGAGTCCCATAGTTTGTACTGGTTACCAGAGCTTGAACCTCAATCAAAATGGGTCTCGAACCTTCCAATGAAGGGAAGATACTAGTACCCGGAATATTAACACTTCGTTCTGCTAAAAACATTTCTGACGGATTTTTTACTTCTTGTAAACCCATTTCATCCATTTGAAAAATTCCTACTTCATTCGTTGCTCCAAAACGATTTTTCACCGAACGTAAAATACGATGATCATACCTGTCATCTCCTTCCATATACAGTACAGTATCAACCATATGCTCTAGCATTTTGGGGCCGGCTATTGTTCCATCTTTAGTTACGTGTCCCACAACTAATATTGCAATATTCTTATTTTTAGATATTTCCAAGAGTTTTTGACCACAATCGCGGATTTGGCTTGGGGAACCAGGAAGAGAGTCAAGGTCTGCATTGAGAACAGTTTGTATGGAATCTATTATCACTAAAACGGGGTTAATCCGTTCAATATGATTTATAATACCATTTAGTTCATTTTCACCTGATAAAAACAAATTATCTGGTTCAATAGCAATTCGACGAGCACGAAGTGCAACCTGCTCCTCACTCTCTTCAGCAGAAATATAAAGTACTTTCCTTCCGATCCCTGAGCAAATATGAAGCGCGAGCGTTGATTTTCCTACCCCAGGGCTCCCACCTAATAAGATCAAAGAGCCTGGCAATAATCCACTTCCCAAGACACGATCTGCTTCTTTGAGTCCTGTGGCTATCCTTTCACTGGGTGTGGAATTTAAAATAACATTTAAGTTTTTAGATTCTTTTATACTTGAGTTTACACTATTTCTATTTTTTGATATTTTAAATTCGGATAGTGTCCCCCACTCTTTACAAGATGGACATTGACCATTCCATTTAGGGAAATCATCTCCACAAGCATTACAGAGATAAACAGTTTTAGAATTTATCTTTGCCATGTCATGTTCAATACACCATAACTGTAGCAAAAAAATGCAACGGAATGTTTACCAGTCAGGACCAAGAGAAAAATACCACTGAGGTTTAGAATAACCACTTTGGTTTCTATCCCAAGCCATTTCAATCTTTAAGAGGAAATAACCTAAGTTAATTTTTGTACCGAGACCACTCGTTACAACCCAAGGTGTATAATCTCCTGCCACATTAGAACCATACCTTTCTGGCCATTCTTTAGAATCAAATTCATCCATGCTTTCCCATGCAGCTCCGATGTCCATAAATGCATGACCTCGTATATTTCCAAAAATCATTTTTAATGGAAATCCAAGTGCCAAGTAATTAATAAATGGGAAACGAACTTCTAGATTAAATAGTGATGTTGCATAGCCAAATCTTTCGCTAAACCGAGCACCTCTAAGAGGCCATGCATACTCTGTAAAATAAATATCAGTAATTAAAGAAGCATTATCTGCATCTAAGACTACCTCCCTGAAATTACTATTATCTGGTTTTCCATTAGTTTCGCCACCTCCTGCTAAAAGGTAAGGAACTCCTCCTAAGAAAAAATTTTGTCTCCCTGGTCCTATACTTCTACCAAAAAAACCTCTTAAAGCAATGGTATAATCTCTTCCTATTCTCCAATACTTTCTCAAATCAGATTTGAATGTTTGGAAAGTATTATTGAATGACCCATTTCTATAGTCTGGGTTTACAGTGATTGTTGTATTTTTCCTAAACCCATCTATAGGACCCGTAATACCAAAAGCTGTATTATCAAATATCCAGCTTACTCTAGGTAATACCGTAGAATAGTTCGTAGAAGATACTTCTGTATATTCATACTGACCAAATTCGTTAATGGTTTCCTGCAGAATCGAGTAGTTGATAGTATGCCAGGATGTACCAAAGTCTATTCTTTGAAAACGGCTGAATGGGGCAGAAATAAAAGTTTGAAATCCATAATGCCGTAATCGTCCCAATTGATAAGGAGTTACTCCAAAAAAGTTTACATTTTGAAATGCTATAAAATAATAATCTAATTTATTTTTAAGATAGCCGTATTGAAAAAAGTAATCACTATTTTCCAAAGTCAGAACCATTTCTGTTCCAAAAGCAATTTGATGATCACCAAGAATGTCACTAAATGAAAAATAAGTCATCCCACTTGCACCAAAAACATTACTAACCTGCAGATTCCCACTAACGATATCTAAAGTAAATCTTGTTTTATAGGCTTTGGATATATAATGTCCGTCAACTTTTGTAGAATCTATTGATAAAACCGAATCCGGCTCACTATTACTATTAAAAGAAGTGTTATAATTTTCATAGCCTCTAGCAAAAATCCAGTTTGAATAAGCACCTGATTCTTCTTTATTGAAATTGATGTTTGATTTATGTCGTCTCAAATCTGTAATTGATTCTGTATCTTTTCCTTTATTTAGAAAGAACTGCGTAGGTGCAACAGATTGCTTTTGTAATTGTAGAGGCTTTGTAATACTATATAGATCCCAACCTATACCTGAGTAACCTGCAAAGATCATTGTATTATCATCTTTAGACAAAGTAGGTTGCTGCAAACCCGTAAGAACATTGGTTATGGCATAAGGCTCTAGATCAACTGTTTTCTTTGTAGGATCTGAGGACATATGTATTGGGTCCGCAAAAAGATTCCACACACCGTTAAAATCTGAAGTATAAAAAATTATATCTTTTGTATTAGCCCAAATTGGATATGACTCATTGTGCTCTGTATCAGTAACTCTATATATATCCCTATTATCAACATTAACAATGTATATATCAGTTTGGCTATAATCATGATTGTACATATATCCATCGAATTCTCCAGAAGTAAAATCTCCACGGTCAGATACAAAAACAATTTTTGTACCGTCAGAATTCCAGCAAGGATATGAATCAGAAAAAACATCATCAGTAATTTTTCTAGTAGATTCCATTTCTAGATCGAAAATATAAATATCACTGGACTCGCCTGACTGTCCTACAAAAGCAATTTCTTTACCATTCGGACTCCATACTGCAGAGAAAATACCATCCAGATCAATTCTATATTTTTTAGCTTTTTTTGTTTTAATATCAATTATATGTAAAACGTCACTTTTACCAGCCTTTGCTGCAACTACGATTTTTTTATTATCTGGAGACCAAGATAAACCAGGCTGGAGCCATTTGAGTTCTTCAAAATCAACTGAGCGATTACCTTTAATTAATCTTTTTATTTTTTTACCTGTCATAGCATCTAAAATTAGAATATCAAAATAGCCATTCTGATCAGAGAGTGTCGCAACCATAGTGCCATCTGGTGAAAGGGCTGGACTCACATTATAAAAATTACGCGATTTTTTATGATCAGTTAATTTTTCAGATATATCTTCAATTGGATCTCGATCTTTTACATCCGGCCAATATTCTTTTTTTAGATATTTATGCCATTGTTTTGTTAAATCTTCATAATTCATTCCTAATGAAATTTCAAAACCCTTCTGAGCGTTTTGTGTTCTTTTCATGGCACGAAAGATATCTCCAATTTTTTCTCTACCATATTTCCTAGATACATATCGCCAGACAGACTGTCCACCTTTATATGCCATAAAATAATTTAATTCTTTGACAGATGGTATTCTCTCATGTATGGCAATATCTCTCATTACCATATCAGCCTTTGTATCCCAATTTGAGCTTAAGTATTCAGCTAATCCTTCATTGGCCCATATAGGTACTCTTATTCTTGCACGGCTAGAAACAACATTCTGCATTCTACCACCATAGACCATATCATTTATCATGGCATGAACTAACTCATGGTGTATAACATGGCGAAATTGTTCATAGTTTCCTTCGAAAGGGAAAACTACTCTATTTTTAAATAATTCTGTTACCCCACCGACACCTTCTCGCATGTATGCTCCAACTACATTGGTCTGCTGAAACTCATTGTGTGAATTATACACCATTATTGAGACACGATTTTTGAGTGTCCAACGAAGATGGATTGAAATTTGCTCATAAGATTCCTCAGATACTTCTGCAGCAAACTCCGCTAAATCTTTTTGACCTCCATAATAATAAATATCAAAATGAGGTGTCTGAATAAAGCTCCAATCAAAATCTCTATATTGAACCTTATTCTGCCCAAAAGTTTGAGCATTTAATAAAGTTGAAAAAAATAATATAATTAAAAAAAATACTTTCATTTTACTTACATATTTACCTAGCAGGTATATCGGGTGTTCCAAAATACTAAATTATTTTACGCGGATAAGTTAACATCTGCTAAAAAATTAATCTATCTTAAAAATATTGTGAATTTTATCAGCCAAAACATTCCCAACTATTTTATGCCCTTTTTCATCTAAATGAAGTCCATCTATGGCACTATACTCTACTATTTTAGAAAGGTCAATGTAGTGGCACCCTTTTCTTTTTGCTATATGACTAAAATAATCAGCAAATTTTAATGATATTTTCAATCCACCTTTGAAAATTAATTTTTTATCAGCATCTATATATTCTTCATGAACTAATGGGGGTGGTGAGGCCAAAAGAATATCAGGTGCGCTCTGCATATCCGGCCCATAAAGGGTTCCTTGTATAATATCAATTATTTCCTTTATACCATTTGCAATTTCATCTATAGTTCGATTGAATATATTCTTTAGATCATTAACTCCTAACTGTAAAATAATAATATCTAATGGGGAATGAGAATATAAACAAGGCAAAATATAAGATACTCCACTTCTACCCTCTAGGTCAGGATATTCTACATTGGTAGTTCTACCATTCAGTCCTTCTTCAATTATAAAATATTTATGACACAATTTTTTTTCCATAACACCCGGCCAGCGAATTTCTTTTGGATAGCGTTCCATATAGAGTGTATCTGGATTAAACTTACCTGGCACAAATCCCCAAGTATTTGAATCACCAAAACATAATATACTTTTTTTCTTCATAATAAGTTTAAAAGTAAAGCATCTGAATCATTATCTTATTATCAAGATAATATCATTCGACTTCAGGATAGAATTGGCTTAGGTTTAAGAAACTAGTGCAGGAAATCTTTTTTCTATTCTAATAAAGCTCAGATTAAGAGCATAATAGAAAAAAAGATCTCCTAAAATAGAATTAATAAAAAAGGGCAATGCAAGAGTGTAGCAACTTATAAAACCAGCCAGTGTATTCGGATAGCCAAGTAGCCAGACTCCAAAATTTGAAACAAAGAAAAATAATGTTGAACTTTTCAACACTGTTAAACTATTGATTTTTTTTGAGAATATTCCTATGCAGGATATACCGACAATCGCTAAATAAACAAATGGAATAATAGAATGAAAACCCAAGAAGAAATCCGTTACAAACATACAAAATAATGGTAGTAAGAATGCCACCCTTTTATCACCTAACCGATATGCTGCAAATAGTGCAATACCTGTTATTGGTGCAACATTAGGGGGGTGGGGTAGCAGTCTCGTTATCACTGCCAAAACTATCATTGAAAAAATAACTAAATTTCTATTCATAAGGGTAATATTCTTCCTAAAAACTAAGCCAAATATATTTGGTTCAAAACTAAAACAGTGTGGAAAAAAAATTTTATCTAATTAATCCATTCTTCCATCTATTGCTATTTTATTAGCAAATACTATGATGTATTTTACCTGTGCATCTGTCAAATCTAATCTGTCTTTAAAATAAGTTTCAATCCGAGGATTAATTCCAAAATTTTCCTTATCAGACTTGGCAGCATAAATTAGTCTAAGCATACCACCTAAAACAGCATCCAATTGAGACAGCGCGATGTCTTGATCCAATAATTGATTTTTTAATTTATTTAGATCATTAATACCAATTCTTTTGAAATTATTTTCTAAAACAATATCTTTTTTACGATTTGAGGCAGCCATTTCTCTTTCACGATAATATTGATAATGATCTTTTGCTTTATCAGGCTTTATTTCTCCACGCTCAACAGCCGCTTCAATTTTCTTTTTTATTTGTTCCCATTTCAAACGCTTATTGTCATTTTCTTTATCTGAAAACTGCCCCTGAGCATTTAAAGACGATATAAAAATAATTAAAATAATTTTATAGGTAATCTTCATCATAAAAAATACAATTTTTATTCAATATTAATTGGAAATTTTAAGCATTATTCCATCAGATGCAATAGATCCAAAAAACCCAAAACCTCCTTCAATACCCACTGAGCGTCCTTTCGTGGTTGGGTAGTTCAATAATGCATTCGAATATTCTTCAGATTCTCCAACAATAAAGTACTCATAATAATTCTCATCCATCGATGTTAGTCTTATAAAATAATCTCTAACCGGGAAAGTCTCTTCTGTTTCATTACAAATCCAAGGATATACGCTGCTGGGGTTTTGATCATCATCAGAAAAATCAATAATAAATGGATCAAAGTACCCTCCACACCAGCGACTAGATAAAGAATCCTCCCACCAGTTACCAGAAATAACTTCCCCTGTTAATAAACCTTTGAGTCCTGGTTGAGATGTCCAAAAAATATCAAACGGTTCATTAATTATTACAGTATCAACAGGAATACCCTGCTGTACTAAAGAATCTAAGGATGGTAAATGCGGCGTAGTTAATGCGCCTGAAACAGGATCATAACCAGGAGCATTAATGGTAAGCTCATAATGCATATTTGGCTGCGGGTCAAATGTGCCTGTCGTATCAACATAAAAATTTATCTTGAAATTATTTGTATCATAAATTGTTGTATCCCATTCAATTGTGGTCCCATAAAATGTAGTATCAAAATAAATAGTATCTACCAAGGTAATTTTATCAAGAAATGAAAACTCATGAACATTACCAACTTCATCTGAAATAATAACTGTAGCATCCTTAATTAGTGCGGCTGGTTCATATAAAGAATCAATGATCCAATATCCACTATCTTCATCCTCGCAATAACAATCCTCATCTCTACAATCGCACCACCCTAATGTATCTACACCAACAAAAATCTGCGAAATATCATCCAAGTCAGTTGTACTATATAAACCAACGTAACTAGACTGCAAAGAATCTAAATTAATAAGCCCAAAAACATTTAATATATGATCATAATCTGATTCTAATTCTTCCCATGGATTATCAGTTAAACATCCACAAATAAAGAGTGTCAGTGAAAGCATAAACATTTGATATAATTTTTTAAAATTCAAATTTTACTCCAAAAGTAAAAATAAGTGGGAACATTGGTACAGGCCGACGTTCTACCCCCAATTGATCTCCTGTAAGGGGATCTATCTTAGTTCGGTATCCATAACTCAAAATATTTACATGCCTAGTTAAATTCATAATCTGCCAGTAAGTGTCATACTCAAGACCAAAAAGGTTCCCACCTTTCCTAGTCATACCTATATCCACTCTAAAATAATCATCATAGCGCTCAGTATTTTTCTCTCCAATTATATAATTATCCACCGGATACCAAAAGGTATTGCTATTCAGGTTTTGTTCCCAGTCATAAACACGTCCTAAAATATTTGTATAAGGATTACCACTCGACTGGGTTAATGCTGCACTCAATTCTAGATCAGAGTTCAATTCATAATTTGCTACCACATTTAAAGTATGAGTTCTATCAAAATTTGGGTAATGCCAGCCACTTGATTCTGTGTAATACTTGGTCTTTGAATATGTATAGCCAAACCAACCATTAAATTTTCCTGATGATTTTTTTATCAAGAATTCGATACCATTACTATTACCTCTCGTATCCCAGAATTCATTGGTGGTTGAATCAGGCGCTGTTCCCTCAATCGTATTGGTATTCTCTTGTTTAAGGGTAAGTAAATTATCAAAATCCTTTTGATAGATCTCCAACCTATAAAAAATATTTTTTGGAGACATGTATTCAATACCCGCAATTATATGTTGGGATAAACTAGCTGGTTTATCCTTTGGAATACCAAGCCAAAGTTCCACTAGTCTGAGGTTCTCGTCCTGATTATTTGCGGTGGTTAGAAACTGGTGATAAATACCCCAATTCCCTTTCAAAGCAATATCATCAGAAATATGATATTTGATTCCTAATCTAGGGTCCATATACAATTTATCATGCAAATTATAGTCTGTTGCACGAATCCCACCTCTTAATTTCAACTTATCTGAAAAATCCCATCTATCTTGCACAAATAATGATATTTCTCTAGTTGCTTCCTCTAAATCAAGAGGAGTATATGAAAAGGATGTGTCTTGCGTAGCTATATCAAATCTAAGTCCCAAATCAAAATCTATGCTCTTTATTTGGAATCCGCTTGTAATCTCATGATTTTCTGAGTGTTTCCATTCTAGTTCTGTCTCTATAGTATTATCCTTAATTATATCATATATATTGAAGGAAAAGTTTGTGAAATTGATCACCGTTGAATCAGAATATATGTAGGTATTTTTATCCTGGAATGAAAGATCAAAGTCAAAACGATAACGGCTATTCGATATAAATGTTTTTGCTATCATTTTTGGAGAGATGATCCATCTCCAGGTAAGGCCATTCGTATGATTCCCCCAAGGCCATTCTACGCCAAAGGTGGATTCTTGATTCACAGTAACATTGTCATTACTTACAGCTTCAACAGGGTCATCAAATGAAAAATTTAAAACATCATCTCCATAAAAGCGAGAGTATGTCAAACGATGATCTTGATTAATATCTAAATTAGCTTTTATCTGATAATCATAAAAATAATAAGGAAATTGGAAATAAGTATCGGTTCCATCTCTGTTTTCCCCAATTGGAATCTTTAGTGCATTCACTACCTTATCAAAATAAGTCCTCCTACCAGAAATCATCCATGATCCTTTCATACCCTTCCATTTTGGAATAGGACCTTCTAAAAGAGCCTTACTTGAAATCAGTGAAATGTTTGCAGAACCGGTCACCTTTCCAGTATTCCCTTCTCGATTAATTACATTAAGTATCGCACCCATTCTTCCACCATACCTTGCTGGAAATCCACCAGCATGAAAATCTGCTTCCTTGATGGCATCTGTGTTAAATGTAGAAAATATTCCACCCAGGTGGTAAGGATTGTAAATAGCAATACCGTCCAACATGATTAGATTTTGATCTGGTGTACTTCCTCTTACATAAAGAGCACTCGAAAAATCACTCGTTGTTTGGACACCAGGTAACATTTGCAATGTACGAAATACATCTGGCTCCACAAATGCAGGAGCAGAATTGATTTCTCTAAGATCCAATGCAATTTGACTACTTTCCATGGATCTTTCAAACTTCTGTCGTTCCGCAGTGACCAATACTTCCGAAGTTTTTATTACTTCTTCTTCCATTCTTATTTCTAAACGTAAAGGCTTTCCAGAAGAAAGATCAATTTCTTTTTTATACACTCCGTAGCCCATCATCGATGCATTAATTTCGTATAACCCTAAAGGGACATCTGAAATAACAAAATACCCATCACGATTTGTTGCTGCACCCATAGTGGAATTACTTATATATACATTTGCATAAGAAATCGGTTCTCCTGTTGCATCATTACGAACAAACCCACTCACACTGGATGCCCCTTGCCCAAACATCAGATTGATTGAAAAAATTAAAATATATTTTAAGTACTTTGTATCGATTCTATGCATTTAAGCTATGTTAATGCTTGATTAAATACTCACATTAAGTAAAGTTTTTATATTAAATAATAATTGTTTTATAAAAAATACAAAGTCTCAAATTGGAACTGTTTATTAATCTTTGCAGATTGGATTATTAGTTCGTTTTAGTTCTCATCTTCCTCACATTCTTCATATGCAGCTTCCATTTCTTCCTCAGAATTAATGGTGACTGTTTCCTCACCATCTTCTAGCTCGTAGATAATATCTACTGGGTATTGTAAACCCGGTTCTTCTTCCACATCACTATTGTCTTCATACCATCTTTGAACATAGTACCAGCCTTCTTCATCCTCAACAGTAATAGTGGAACCATCTGGCATAACAAAGGTTACTGGTAGTACCAATTCAAAACATTCTTCTTCATCACCTTCTTCCCATTCTTCCCAGCATCCTTGCTTAGCCGCTTCCATTTCTTCCTCAGAATTGATGGTCACTGTTTCATCACCTTCTTCTGTTTGATATACAATATCAACAGGATATTGGATCTCTGGTTTTTCCTCATCATATTCCTCATTCTCAATATACCAGTTTCTTATAGCCCTGAAACCGCCTTCATCTTCTACAATAATCGTGGAGCCATCTGGCATCACGTAGGTAACAGGAAGGACTAATTCAAAACATTCTCTACCATAGCCTTCTTCCCACTCATCACGACATTCGTCTTTAGCTGCAAACATTTCTTCTTCATTATTTATCGTCACTGTTGAGTCTTCATCTTCTGTTTGATATACAATATCCATGGGGTATTGAAATTCTGGCATCATTTCTTCATAACCAGGATTTTCTTCATACCAATTTTTTAGAGCAGTCCAACCTTCGTTATCATTACTGGTTACAGTCATACTGGAACCATCTGGCATGATAAATGTTACAGGGTATACAAGTTCAAAGCAGTCCCTTCTTCTGCCCCACCCATCTCTTTTCTCCCGATCAGAACGACACTCTGAGTACGCTGCTCTCATCTGTTCTGTATTATTGATTGTAATAGATTCTTCATCAAAAAATATAACCACTGGGAATTGCATTGATGGTTTTTCTTCTGAATCTGGATTAGCATCATACCAAGATTTGATTTCGACCCATTCTTCTTCTTCATCACTCTCAACGGTTATAAATGTGCCATCTGGCATATCAAAAGTAATTGGAAAAACTAGATCAAAACATTGCCAATCTTCTTTACCATAACCATCCCTATCATAACCATCTTTTCCCCAATCAGTGGGATCTAATTTCCTACCTTCCGAATTAAAATAAACTTCATTTCGATTGCCAGAACGATGTCCAAGACCGGCGAGATCCACCTGATATCCAAGACCAGAAGCCTCCCAGACAGCCATGTCCATATAATCATAATATTCTTGCTCTACAACATCACGTGATCGAAGGGGAATATTCTCTATCGACACTTCCATTTTATTAGCGTTCTGTATCATTTCAATAACTTCAGCATCTGATAGACCACTTGGCTCTTTTAAAAGATTGCTACAGCCAGCCAAAAGAAGCAACGCAAATAAAGAAATCTTTAATTTAAAATCCATTATTTTCCTCGATTTAATTAATTATTAATACAAATAAAAAAGTGTTTTGTTCCACGAGTATATTAAAGTTACAACATTTACGATAAAATATATCAACTAACGGATCAACAATAATTTCCGATGCTCTCTTTTATTTTTCCCCATTACAGTAAAAAAATAAACTCCACTTGGAGATATATTCCCATCCTCATCCATGCTATTCCAATGAAGGGTGTGTTTGCCTGCATCTAATTTGACAGAACTCCAATCTTTTATTCTCTCTCCTTTCAAATTGTAAATAGACACATCATAGCTATCTGATGAATCGAGGGTTAGTTCAATTCCTACTCTAGGATTGAAAGGGTTTGGATAGGGCTTCCCTAAAGAAAAATTATCTGAAATTATGTTTTGTTCAACGCTTTGCATCACCTGCTGAAATTCAATACTTTCAATATTAAAACCTGCCTGCACAATTTGAATTTTGAAAAACTTCGAACCTTCGATTATCTCTACGGAAGGTATGGTTACATCTTGCCAGTTATACCATCCACCAGTATTAGGGACTTGAACCACAGACAGATTCTCTCCATTTAACTGGGCAAAAAACATTCCATTTGATGAAGTAGATGCAATACTAATGTTAATATCATATGTTCCAGGAGTTACATCTCCAATAGTGTAACCCAACCACTCTCCAGCTTCCGTCCACCCTACATTGTAGGGCATACCATTCTGATTTCCATTTGACTCCACATCGACACCATCATTCCTGAATGTCCACCCATCATTGTAATTTCCATCTCCATTATTATAGTAATCACTATCAGTATAGGATATCCCCCATGCTCCGATATCATACTCCACTGCTGGTACAATTCCTGGTATAGAATGAGTAGAATACGGTTTAGAAATCTCACCATATTCAGGATCTGTGAGAGAGGCTATTACCCCAGGAGAAAAGGCACAATTCTCAATTTTTAAACTATTGACAAATGTTAAAAGAGCTGCCTGTGCATATGTAGCAGACGGCTCTGCTCCACTACCACTCCAATAATTAATCAGCGTTTGATACTGTGGTGTTACAATAGCAGAAAATGGACTTGAAATTTTTTCTACCTTTTTGTGTGTCCAAAAATTCCAGCCAATGTTATTCGCCTCTAAAAGCTCTATAAAAACTTCATAGTACCAGCTATTTGAATTTTCACCTGACTCCCCCATCCATAAAGGAATGTTATATTGCTGGCTCATACTTATATAAGATTGAATAGTTGCTAATGTGGTTTCGCCCCAATACTTATGAAAGGAGTACGACATATTTCCATCCCAAGGAGGGGTCAACCCAGAAAAATCAGTCCCATACCAATTCCCTTCAATATAAACAATATGATTTGTATCAACTTCTCTAATTGCATCGGTAATATCAATGTAAAGTTGTCTGAATTCCTCCAGGCTTACACCGCTGGGAAGAACCGGCTCATTGATCAAATCGTACCCAGCTATTAATGTTTCATCAGAGTAATACTCAGCAATTTCTCTCCATATTTGGATAGTAAGTTCTTTATTTTCTTCTTCCAGCCATAATCTAGCGGTACCATCACTGTCGCTTATTGGACCACTATTCTGAGCACCCGGAGCACAGTGCATATCTAATATAATATACATATTATAAGGCTCACACCAGGTTATTAAGGTATCTATGATTGCATAACCAATAGGAACTTCAGAATCTGATTCACTGTAAAATTGCTTGTAATGAAAAGGTATTCTTAGATGATTAAAACCCCATTCTGCAATTTGATCAATATCTGCTTGGGCAACATAATTATTTCTATATTCCACCCAAAATTGTTCAGCTAATTCTTCCCCTATTAGTGCTTCTACATGGCCTTCAATTTGTGTTGGAGATTCAAATCCATCTATCCAGCCAAGATTATGTAACATATATCCCTCAGGAACCAGCCAGCCACCTAATCCAAATCCGCGAAGTAGTATCGGATCTCCATTCCCATCAACGATTTCACCATCCTCCACATGCACAAATCCTTGCCCAAGAACAATTCCACAAAAAAATAAAACATAAAAAATTAATCGCATGATGTACACTCACTAAAACATACTGCGGTAAGAGTTGTATCATTGAATCCCACACTAAGATATCGATCATTATACTCTCCAGTCGTACACTCAGAGCCAGGTGTTTCCCAGCCTCCAGACCAAGAATTGGGCTGATAGCCATTTCGAAATTTATAAGTATAATTAGATTTTGGAGGAAGGGTCAATGTGATCTGCCAAATATCTGAATTTTCTTGTGGATGCATCTGTAGTCCTCCAGGTTGTCCCGAACTTATGTTCCCGCCCGATAACCACACACCTGTACCACTAATGTTTTCATT
>Ga0066836_10000174_pt1 | contig 27350 bp, 28 predicted proteins | sample ETNtaG_18_FD_71568 | JGI IMG/M metagenome (GOLD analysis project Ga0066836, IMG submission 71568) | Marine microbial and viral communities from oxygen minimum zone, Eastern Pacific Ocean - ETNP201302SV91 | ecosystem: Environmental > Aquatic > Marine > Oceanic | place: Pacific Ocean: Eastern... | reverse complement strand
GGTTATGCAACAAATGAGACAGAGAACTACATGCCTCAACCACTTGATCTCGCTCACAAGATGGCGAAGCAATTAACTGAGATTCGACGGAGTGGAGTGGTTCCTTATCTTCGTCCGGATGGGAAAACACAGATAACAATTGACTACGAAAATGGCAAACCTGCCCGCTTGAAAAATGTAGTGGTGTCCTCCCAACATAATGCTGGTATAGACAGGTCTCATCAAATTGAACCAGATCTAATAGAACATGTTATTAGGCCAGTAATCCCCGGACAGTTTCAGGATGATGATTATGACGTACACGTGAATCCTTCAGGACGGTTTGTTATAGGTGGTCCCGTTGGTGATGCTGGGCTCACTGGCCGTAAAATTATTGTTGATACATACGGTGGGATGGCACGCCATGGAGGGGGAGCATTCTCTGGAAAAGACCCTTCTAAAGTTGATAGAAGTGCGGCGTACGCAACTCGATGGGTGGCCAAAAACGTGGTTGCTTCTGGAGCTGCTGAGAGGTGTGAAGTCCAAGTAGCGTATGCGATAGGGATAGCTCGCCCAATGTCAGTTCTCGTAGAAACCTTCGGGACAGAGACTGTGTCACCAGAAGCTATTTCTAAGGCAATAAATGAAATCTTTGACCTTCGACCAGCTGCGATTATCCACAATCTTGACCTTCGTCGCCCGATTTATGCTGAAACTTCAGCGTACGGCCATTTTGGACGAGAAGGCGACGGTTTCACTTGGGAGAAGCTAGACAAGGTTGAAGATTTAAAGTCTATGTTAGGAATCTAATAACAAAGGTCTCCTTAACCCAACGAAGAAAAATAAACTAATTTAGAAATTATGAGGTTAACTTTGGATCATGGAACCAATGTGGTTCGGGTTATTCCAGATATTTATGCTGTTTCGGGGGAGTACGATTATGAAATTCCTGAATCTTGGTATGGGGATAAGAAAATTGAACAGATTCAAATTGGAACAATCGTACGATTCCAGTTCAGGAACAGGATTATCCGAGGGTGGATCAGTGAAATCAATCCTTTGGAAACTACTGATAAGGAACTTCAGCCACTTAAACAGATAAGTGGGATAGGTCCGCCAGAAGAGATAATTGAATTAGCGCGTTGGTCAGCGCATCATTGGCAAGGTCCATTAGCTAAATTTCTACGGATTGCTAGTCCTAAGGCAATGATTAAAGCGAACTTTCCAACAGGGAACAAACTTGAGCAACATTTGGTAGAAGAAACCGTTTCGTCGTTCAGTTGTACACTGATGAGAATTCCTCCAACTGGGGATCGTTGGCCGCAAATTCTGCTAACGATTGCTAAGGGCAATGCACTTATTCTTGTCCCATCCTTGTATCAGGCACGACTCCTAGTTGGTCGTTTGAAAAAAATAGGGATTACAGCAGGCCTCCATGGAAAGGATTGGTTGCTTGGAGCGAGCGGTGGAACAATTGTGGGTACTAGATCTGCGGCGTTCGCTCCTATCAGAGATTTATCTGCGATACTCATGATCGATGAACACGATAGCGTTTACGAAAGTGAGGCCGCACCAACGTGGCATGCTAGAGACGTTGTTCTTGAACGCGCAAAACGATTAGGGATACCCGTCACGTTTACATCTCCGATACCTACACCCGAACTGCGGGCAAGGGCAACGATGCAAAAAGTGAAACCCGAAGAAGAAAAAGCTGGATGGGGAACCATAAAAGTAATTGACCCCCGTGAAGATGGAACTTCACGGGGAGGTTTATGGCCACGAGTAACCGTAGATGCCATTAAAGATTCAAGCAGATCAATAGTTATTTTAAATAGGAAGGGACGATCAAAACTGCTTGCATGTGCTGCTTGCAACGAACTAGTAATGTGCTCTGAATGTGGATCAGGAATGCATCAGCCAAACAAAGATTTTCTAGTTTGCGCGAGGAATAATCACGAACGTCCGATTTCTTGCGCTCACTGCTTGTCTACGCGACTAAAGAACCTACGAATTGGTATTAGTACAGCTATTGACGAATTGGAACATCTCTTGCAAGAGAATGTGCAAGAAATCCAAAAAAGTACGAAAGAATTGAACTTGGACTCAAGTCGGGTTTTCCTTGGAACTAAAGCTGCGCTACACAGAGTTGATTGGGCTGATTTAGTCGTTTTTGCCGACTTTGATCAAGATTTATTCATGAAGGAATACAGGAGTGAAGAACAGGCTCTCGCATCGGTGGTACGTGCCATTCGAATAACTAATGCTATTGGGAGAAAGACGGGTAGCGTATTCATACAAACAAGATCTCCTTCGAATCAGCTTGTCAGTGTCATTAGAAATAGCGAGATCAGTGAGTGGGCTGAAATGGAAACCAATAGAAGATCTTTGCTTACACTTCCGCCTTTTGGATCGTATGCCACTATTTCTGGACCAGGGGCAGAAGAATTTGTTAAGCAATTACCTTTATCTAAAAAATTAGAAATTCTAGGCCCTTCAGAAGGATCTTGGATGATCAAATCAAGAGAACACAGCGATCTGGTAGCAGCTCTGTCAGGAATTCCAAGACCTTCAAAGCGTTTACGAATAGCTGTGAATGCTCTCAGCGGGTAGAGAATCAATTGCCCCCTTCAGCCCATTCCTGACGCCGAACTTCGTACAAAGCGATAGATGTGGCAATAGCTACGTTTAAAGAACCTATTTTGCCTACTTGGGGTATGTAAGTAACGAGATCACATTCATCAAGCGCGGTCTTGGGGATTCCCCTGTCCTCATGGCCGATAAGGAGACACACATCTTCTTTCAGGTTCGCAGTAAGGATAGGTTCAGCATTACTAGCAAGCTCTAACCCAACTATTTTGTATCCCTGAATTCGCGCTGACTCTATAGCTGAACTGACATCGGTTTCTATGGTCCAGTTAATGAAACGCTCTGACCCCAATGCAGTTTTCCCTGTTTTAGTGTTCTTGGGAGTAGTTGATCCTTCAACGAACCATATATGGTCAACTCTTTCTGCAGCTGCTGTCCGGATAATTGAACCGACATTGTATGGCCCTTGAACTCCAGCGATGATTAACGAGACTTTTCTATTAGTTTGTTTACGCCATTGACGGTGAAGTCTCTTTAGCTCCGTACTCGATAGGTTTTCATGCATTTCGTTTTACCTCAAGAAGGCGAAACCCTCTAAAGGATTTCAGTCTATCTACATCCCAGCCTTCACTTTCCATCCAGGTATGAAGACTATCGGATCCTAGATTTTTGTTTACTACCAATACGGCTGACCCTGAAGGTTCAAGGCGTTCTAACCATAGAGAAAGTAGGTTCATCAGTTTTTTCTTTCCAATACGCACAGGGGGGTTTGACCAGATCAAGTCAAAACGTATTTGTTGCGGTATTTCTTCTGGTCGGCAAACGATTGTGTTTGCTCCTGTAAGATTCTCGGCTGATAAATTTAGTGCACGGTTATTTATATCTGTAGCCCATACATTAGCTTTCGGGAAACGATGCTCAAGCACTGCAGCAATGGGTCCATACCCACAACCAAGATCAAGAACTTGTTTCGGTGGGTGTTCAGGCGTCGGTGCTTCTAGGAGAAGGAATTTCGTCCCTGCATCAATTCTTTTGCTTGAGAAAACACCAGTATCTGTTTTTAATGACTTTGTCAGGTCAGGCAATACGAGATCAACAGAGCTTTCACGCGACGTAGACGAAGGGTCGTTATCAAAATAATGTGAATGTGTTTCCATTTAAGGAACAGTACAGCCTTCCATAGGCGTTTAACCTCCTATATCCTAGAAGAATGGATTCATACGAAATAAGAGTCTTCGGAGATCCCGTACTAAAAAAAGTCGCCGAAGACATTGAAGAGATAGATGGGGACCTCGTTAAGACATGTGACCGGATGCTTCAAACCATGTATGAGGCTTCTGGCATAGGACTTGCTGCCCCACAGGTGGGTATAAGTAAAAGGTTCTTTGTCTATGACTATGGAGATGGGCCAAAAGTTCTTATAAATCCTGTGATTAAAGAAAGCCAGGGGGAATGGGAGTACGAAGAAGGCTGTCTGAGCGTTCCTGGGCTTTCGTGGAAAATCGTAAGGCCAAAAGTGATTCACTTAACCGGTTTTGATTTGGATGGAAATGAATTGTCTATAGAAGCTGATGAATTAGAATCACGTTTATTTCAGCATGAAATGGATCACTTAGATGGAAGATTGCTTCTTGAGTATCTTGATGACAGTCAACGAACAGAAGCGAAAAAATACCTTCGGCAACGGATGATGGAACTTGAGGATCAAAAAAATTTCCTCTCGTCAGAACTCAATGGCATCAATTGAAATTCCAGAGAGAGTCCGAAAGGTCGTTTACCTTGGAACTCCAGAAGTTGCAGTTGCTCCATTAAGAGAAATGCATGAAGCTGGGATTGAGGTAACGCTTGTCATCACTGGCGAAGATAAGCGCCGGGGGAGGGGTAGAGCGAAAAGCCCTACTCCCGTAAAGGAAGAAGCGCAACGGTTGGGGATCCCAGTCTCACATAAACTTCAAGATATTCATAGCGCTGCTGCTGACATTGGTGTGGTGGTGGCTTACGGGAAATTAATACCGCAAGAGATATTGAGCCACTTACCTATGGTAAATATTCATTTTTCGCTACTTCCGCAATGGCGTGGTGCAGCACCTTTAGAAAGAGCGATTTTGTCTGGAGATAAACGTACTGGTGTTTGTATTATGCAGGTCGAGAAAGAATTGGACACTGGAGGGATCTTTCGGATGCAAGAAGTCCTTATCTCAGAAGAAGAATCTTTGCAGAGTTTGCGTGAGAAATTATCGAGACAAGGGAACATATTATTGATGGACTGTTTGGTGAATGGCTTTGGTACCCCTAGACCTCAAGAAGGGGAACCTTCCTATGCTCAAAAAATACGTATTGATGATCTTCGAGTGAATTGGAAAGAGCCAGCCGAGCAGATACTCCGTGTTATCCGTTTGGGTAATGCTTGGACAACTATCAAAGGAAATAGGTTAGGGATACAAGAAGCAAAAAGTGCTACTAGCTCAAACTTAAATGCGGGCGAAATAAAAGGAACAATGGTTGGCACAGGACAAGGAACCATAGAGCTGATCTCTGTGAAACCGTCAGGGCGGAAAGAAATGAATGCTAATTCGTGGGCTAATGGACTGCGCTTAAATACTCGGGACTATTTAGGGGAATGACAGAGGATTCGGGTGCTGAAGCAAGAAAAATTGCAATCAAGTGTGTTTTGCGCATAGAAGAATCTGATAGTTATGCAAATATAGTTGTTCCCAAAATTATTGGTGAGACATCGTTAGGAACTCTTGATCGAAATCTAGTTACCGAAATCGCTTACGGGTCTACAAGAATGAAAAAAGCTCTTGATTGGGTTTTTGATAGATATTTGCCTGAGCCACCCCCGCCTGCTCTTCGTGCTTCACTTCGTGTCGGGGTATACCAGATTCTGTTTATGCGGATTCCTGATCATGCAGCAGTGAATGCAACTGTTTCTGCTAGTAGTAAACGGAACAAGGGCGTCGTGAATGCGGTCCTTCGGAAAATCGTTAAAGAAAGCTCTATAGACTGGCCGGATAGCGCGACTCGGTTGAGCTACCCAAATTGGATCATGGATCAACTTTTGAATGATTTGGGTGCTGAGCAATCTGTTTCGATGTTGGAGCAAATGAATCAATCCCCAGAAGTATCTGTCCGTGAAGATGGATACCGCCAAGATAGAGCTTCGCAGTGGGTGGTTGACCTTATCGGAGCCCAAATGGAAGATCGTATTCTTGACCTCTGCGCAGCGCCCGGAGGAAAGACCACTGCTTTAGCACCCATGTCTTCTTACGTAGTTGCAGCAGATGTGAATCCGTCTAGACAAAAATTAATTTCGGAGAATCTTGTGACTATGGGTTTAAGGAACGTGGCTCAGGTTATAGCAAATGGGAAATTGCCCCCATTCGCTCCGAGATCCTTCGATAAGGTGCTGGTAGATGCCCCATGTTCTGGTTTGGGGGTTCTTCATAGGAGGCCAGATGCGCGATGGAGAATTCTAGAATCCGATGTACAAAATTTGGCAGGAATACAAACAGAACTTCTCAGTTCAGCAATTAGGCTCGTGAAAACCGGAGGAGAGCTGATTTACAGTGTGTGTACAGTGACTAACACCGAGACTGTTGATGTTGCGCTAGAACTTGACCGGTTGCACCCTGAATTGAAGCCAATCAAGTTGCAAGATTCAAGATGGAGGCCACATGGAAATGGATTACAAATCCTTCCTCAAGATGCAGGAACCGATGGAATGGCCATTTTTAAATGGAAAGTTTAAACCCATTGAAATCTCTTTAGGGGTGAGTCGCATCTAAAGCTTCGGTAGAATTTAAGAATGGAAAATGAAGGGCTGCTTCAAGCAAAAATAATAACCGTTTCAGATGGCGTTTTTTCAGGACATAGAGAGGATATTTCAGGAGCGAAACTCAAAGAGTATTTGACCTTGAAGGATTGGAAAATTGCCGAAACCAAAGTTATTGCTGATGGGGCAGGAAATGTTTCAAATGCCATACGTGAACTTTCCAAAGACTTCCATGGGTTAATAGTCACTACCGGAGGAACAGGCTTCGGCCCACGTGATCAGACCCCAGAGGGGACTTCGCAAGTTATTGAACGAGCCGCACCGGGAATAGCTGAAGCTATACGGCTTATTAACCCACTCGGAAGACTTTCAAGAGCTACTGCGGGAACTCTTGGAGAATCGTTAATCATTAACCTTCCTGGGTCAGCTAAAGGAAGTATTGAATGTATTGATTCAGTCATTGATGTTCTTGGTCATGCTGTAAGGCTTCTCCGAGATAATAGTGACCCTCACCCAGAACACGGACGACATAACGATGAGTGAGATTGTGAAACGAGATCATCAAATGATGTCGCGGGCGATCTCAAATGCGGAGAATGCTAGATTAATTTCTTCCCCGAACCCATGGGTTGGCGCTGTACTTGAATTAGGGGATGGCAGTCTTCATGATGGGTGGACTCAAGAGCCTGGAATGGAACATGCTGAAATAATGTGTCTTGTTTCTGCTGGGGCAAAGGCAGAAGGGGGAACGCTGTACACCACGCTTGAGCCATGTTCGCACACGGGAAGAACCCCGCCTTGTGTGGAATCAATCATCTCTTCAAAAGTCAAACGAGTTGTGATCGGAATAAGTGATCCGGATCCGCTTGTTAGTGGAGCTGGGATTAGCAAACTTAAAGCTGCAGGTATTGAAGTAAGTCTGGGAACACAACAGGATGTAGTGACTGATCAACTACAGCCCTACCTACACCACCGTAAGACTGGCCATCCATACGTGATCCTTAAAATTGCAGCAGCCTTAGATGGTGGCATTGCCGCGCCAGATCAAACAAGTCAGTGGATTACGGGCCCAGAGGCTCGTGAGGAAGCCCATAAGCTACGAGCCCAATCAGATGCGATCTGTGTCGGTGTAGGTACAGTTATCGCTGACAACCCCAAACTAACTGTGCGGGATTGGGCTCCAGAGAATAAAAATATCACAATCGTTGATCCCAAAAGAATAGTTTTAGGGAAAGTGCCAAGAGAGGCAGCTATCCATCCTTGTCTAGAGCACGAAGCAGGAATCGAAGAATTATTGGATCAGTTAGGGCAGGAAGGCATAATGCAATTACTGGTTGAAGGTGGGGCAAACACATATAAAAGATTTCATGATTTGGGAGTAGTGAACCAATATGAAATTTTCTTAGCCCCGATTTTTTTTGGCGGAGATAACGCTAAACCTATGTTCTCTGGAGATGCTACGGAAACTCTTGCTGAAATTTGGAGAGGAAAGATCAAAGAAGTGAAACAAATTGGGGTAGATGTAAAGATCACGGTAACTCCAGAAGATCAATAAATACCATTAGTGAACCTCTGAAAGGCTGTACCGTGAAGGTATGTTACAACTCGTACTTCCAAAGGGATCATTAGAAAAATCCACACTCCAATTATTCGCAGATGCTGACCTTCCGATTCAGAGAGGTTCCTCCGTTGATTATAAAGGTTCAATTAACGACCCAAGAATTGATGGAGTGCGCATCCTCCGCCCTCAAGAAATCGGAAAATACGTAGCGGATGGACTATTTGACCTTGGGATAACAGGGAGAGACTGGATAGAAGAAACAGCAAGTGACGTTCAATCACTTGGTGAACTCCACTACAGCAAGAACACGGCCCGCCCCGTTAACATTGTTTTAGCCGTCCCAGAAGAGAGCCCGTGGGAAAAGGTTGAAGATTTACCTCAGGGTGTGCGAATTAGCACGGAATACCCTGAATTGACTAGATCGTACTTCCAAGCGAATGGGGTAGCGGCTGAGCTCCAATTATCTTATGGAGCAACAGAAGCAAAAGCACCAGAAATAGTTGATGCAGTGGTAGATATAACTGAGACTGGGAGAGCTTTGCGAGCGGCAGGTTTAAAAGTTATTGGAACTGTGCTTACCAGTTTCACTGAATTGATTGCTAACCCCATTTCATACGCAGATCCAGAGAAACGTCAAGCAATGGAACAAATCCAGACGCTACTGCAAGGAGTTCTTGAAGCTCGAGGAAAAGTGATGGTTAAAATGAACGTCGCAAAAGATGACCTTGGTGGAGTCATAGGCATCCTTCCCTCTATGAAAGCGCCAACGGTTAATGAACTCTTTGGCGGAGAAGGCTACGCTATTGAGACAGTTGTTCCAAAGGATCAAATCAACATTCTTATTCCGGAACTTCGTGGTTCAGGCGCTACTGATATCGTTGAAATACCTATTTCAAAGATAGTCCACTAATCCCAAGCCACTGGAAGATTCTTTCTCCCCCATAAAAGAAAAGGCTCTATCCTCTCTGGTGTCTCAATGAGTCGGAGGTTGGGAAACCGTTCCGCAACTTCTTTCAATGCAAGACGAGCTTCAAGTCTTGAAAGTTGGGCCCCTGGGCAGAAATGTCGTCCTAAGCCGAACGAGAGATGCTTTCGTAAATCATCGGGTTCTCTATCAAGACGAAAAGAATCAGGGTCCTTAAAAATATTTGGATCCCGATTAGCTGCGCCATAGGTTGCCATAACCTTTGAACGTTCAGGAACATTCACACCATGAAGATTTACCTCTGAAGTATTTGTCCTGTACAGACCCAAAACAGGAGCATCAAATCGGAGGCTCTCCTCAACTGCAACGGGGTATAGGGATGGGTCACTCTGTATCTGTTCATAGAGCTCCCTGTTCGAAAGGAGTCGCCAAAAAAGATTAGTTATTAAAGATGTGGTTGTTTCGTTACCTCCAACAAGAAGTTGATTGAGCATTACTAAGCGTTCTGTATCGGAAAGCACGCGGTTATCGACTTCGGCGAGGAGAATGCCGCTAATAACGTCATCAGGAATTATCCTGCCAATCAGGTTCTCAGGATCATACTGGCCTTCAGTTTCGGCATCTTCTAGCAGGGAACGTCGTGAATCCAACTGCTCAAGCAGATAAGCGTTCATCGCCTCACGAGGCGCTTTTGAATCGTCAGCGTCGGGAGACTTAGAAGCAGCTAACTGCGCATCGCTCCATGCCTTGAATTGATCTATGTCACTTGTAGGAATCCCAAGGATTTTGGCGATAACAAGAACAGGAAGTGGGCACGCTAAAGCATCATGAAGGTCACCACTAGATGTTTCTTCCATCTCATTAACTAATTCCTTCACCAATTCGGTGATCTCATCCTCCATAGAAGCAACATGTCTAGGGGCGAAACTCTTTTGGATGAGTTTCCTATACCACGTATGTTCAGGCGGATCACTAAACAAACAACCTTGAACTGAGTATCTGGGCATTTGCCCATAGTGGCTAGACCACAATTCAACGTTCGTGAGCATTTCAACCACATCGTTGTAACGGGTCATTGTGTATAGAGGGTGGGAGAAATCTTTGTGCTCATGAAGCGGACACGCTTCCCTAAGGGATTTATAAAACGGAAACGGGTCATTTAAAGTCTCGGCAGAAAAAGGGTCAAACTTTTGGCTCATTGACATGATCTTATCGTAGAAAAAATCTTGCTTCCACGCACGAATTCACAAGATGGACTATTAAAGACCTACTCCTTGCAAGTAAGCGACTTTATTGCTTCCACAATCTTACCCCAGTGTATTTCAGGGAGATCATGACCCATATCTTCAAAGATCAGTAATTCTGCCGCTGGGATAGCTTCTGCGGTTGATACCCCACAATGAAGAGGGAGTAGGGGATCTACTGAGCCGTGAATGACTAGGGAAGGAACCTCAAGATTTTTAAGTTTCTCTGTCCTGTCACCGCTCATCGCTATAGCGCCCATTTGGAATCCGATCCCGTCGGGGTGGAAACTCCTGTCGTAATTCTTCTCCGCTTGTTCGCGAGCAAAAATTTCATTCCAATGAGGTCCGGCAAGTACTTCAGATGCTGCAACATTTGTCTCGATAATTTGATCACGGCTATTTCCTGGAGGAGCTATAAGAGCCTCAAGTGCTTCTTCTGTGGGAGTGAAATCTTGTGGGTTTCCAGTCGCGGACATGATGCTAGTAAGGGAAAGTACGCTCTCGGTGTGCTCTATTGCTATGGTTTGTGCGATCATTCCTCCCATTGAAGCTCCAACAATATGAGCATTTTCGAATCCTAAGAAACCAAGTAAAGAAACCGCATCTTGCGCCATATCTGAAAGTGAGTACTCTTGAACGACCTTTTCGCCAGATGCTGCCTTGAGAAGAAGTTCTCCCGAATCTTGAGAGTTGCCAGCTGTTTTGGTTGATAGGCCGCAGTCACGGTTATCAAAACTGATTACAAAGAAACCTTCGTCTGCAATTTTTTCCACAAGACCTTCCGGCCATCCAATTAATTGGGCGCCGAGTCCCATGACTAAAAGAAGAGGTGGATGATTTGGATTTCCCGACGTCCGATAACAAATCCTTATCCCGTTAATATCAGCGAAATTATCTAAATTGCTCAAAGTGTTTCCATTCTCAGACGCTCCACAGTTTAGTAATCTACACAAAATATTGTCAGTTATAGGGTTAATTTTCTTCAGCCGATAAAGAATCTCTAATTTGTACGAACGCCATTTGTATTTGTGAAAGAGCATCTTTGAGGACAGCTTCATTCTGTCCAAGACGATTCTCAAGAGAACTTAAGATGGCAGCCATAGCGTCAATCGCTACCTTTGCTTCGTCAACTTCAGGGGGTTGGCTACTTAAGTGGATAGCTGCTAACTCATATATTCCCATAACATGATTAGCGACAACTTCCGCTGCGGGTGTCTCTGCAAGTCGGCGCCTAGCCTCTGCAAGTTCAGCTGCCATAGCCTTTGCTTGTTCTTGTTGTTCGGGAGTTAGATCTTCAAAACCTGGAACATCATTTATGTCGTCACCCTCATGAACATCCTGGTCGTTCACTTGTGGTTGTTCTTTATTTACTTCATGTTCACCATCAGGTGTCCATAAACTCATAAGTCCTCCTCATTGTCTTATCTATGACTTTATAGATGTCTTTGTCAGAACAGTTATTTTTCCCTGTAATCTAGTTAGTGACCTAAGAGATAAATGGGTATGAGAAAGTGCTGTCGAGAGGCAGTCGCCTTACCACTGTAAGAAATGAAAGTGCGTTGGGTGCAACATCACAACTGTTCAACAGTTTCGGGTGCTGATTTCTCAGCGCCCTTGTTTTTTCTCAAAGTTCAAAACAAAATCAACTTAAGGAGTTACAACTTGACAAGGAGTTTGACATAGCTGGGAATCAGGAGCCTCGCATCAACGAACAAATCCGTGCCAATGAGGTGCGTTTGGTATCGCCAGATGGGGAACAAATAGGTATAACACCATTGTCCGAGGCCCTGGAACAAGCCCGAGAAATTGACCTTGACCTTGTAGAGGTGGCTGAAAATGCTAGCCCTCCCGTCTGCCGGATTATGGACTACGGAAAATACAAGTACGAAGCAGCGCAAAGGGCGAAAGACTCCCGAAAAAAAAGCACCAATATTGTAGTGAAGGAACTGAAATACCGACCCAAGATTGCTCGAGGAGACTTTGATACGAAAACGAGTAAAGTGAGAAAATTCCTGGAAGACGGTCATAAGGTTAAGTTGACCATCATGTTCCGAGGGAGAGAAGTTCAACACCCAGAACTTGGACGAAGAATCCTCGATGAAGTGTCAGAGCAGATGGAAGATATAGCTATTCAAGAGTCCTATCCACAACTTGATGGAAGGAACATGGTTATGGTTCTCAGCCCTGATAGAAAAGCAATTGAAAATCTACGAAAAGCAAAAGCTCAAAGCGAAAAAGATAACGAAGCTTAAAACTTATTACAGAATTTAAAACTATTTCCGAAGGAGATGACAAAGATATGCCAAAGATGAAAACACACAAAAGCTCAGCGAAGAGGTTTAAAAAAACTTCAAGTGGGAAACTTAAACGAGGACGCATGCATAGGAACCACTTAGCTGAAGCGAAATCCCCAAAACGCAAAAGGCAGGCCAGAGGGCCAGCAGAAGTAAGCGCAGCTGACACGAAAACAGTTCGCAGAAATTTAGGTATTTAACACAACCCAGACCCGAAAGATTTCGGTCATTAATCAGGAGAAACGAAATGGCAAGAACAAAATCCTCTGTTCACAGTAAGAAACGCCGTAGGCAAGTACTAGGTAGAGCTAAAGGCTATTACGGTAATAAAAGTAGGAGCTTCCGAGCTGCGAATGAACAAGTAATGCATAGTGGCAATTATGCTTTCCGCGATCGTCGAGCACGAAAAGGCGAATTCAGAAAACTCTGGATCCAAAGAATCAACGCAGCTTGCAGGCAAAATGGAACGACGTATAGTCGTTTCATTAATGGACTCAAGAGCGCTGAGATAGATGTGGATCGAAAAAACCTAGCAGATCTTGCTGTCAATGATTCTGCGGCTTTCAGTGCTCTTGTGAAACTAGCTAATGAGGCAGCCTCTGCGAAAGCAAGCTAACTAACCAATGAGCGGGTTATCAAAGAACAACGCTAGAATCCGCGAACTCAGGAAGATTATTAAAGACCCGAAATACCGGATTGAATCCGGAAAGTTCGCTATAGAGGGTCTTGAACTCCTCAGGGAATCAATAATTACCGGACATCAACCTATAGATGTTTTCCTTTCTGAATCGTCGGACATGAGTGGGGTAATTGAAAAGCTAATCTCAGAAACTGATGCAAAGCTCTGGCGAATAGCCGATGACCTACTTTCTTCCATTGCGTCAACGGTTACCCCTCAACCAATAATCGCCACATTGCCAAGGCTGGATAAAGGACTTGAAGATGTCATAAATCACAAATCTTCATTTCTTCTCGTTGGAATAGGAATAAACGAACCAGGAAATGCCGGTTCAATGATTCGCAGCGCTGCATCTGCCGGAGCCCATGGAGTTATCTTCTCAAATAATTCTGTAGATATTTATAACCCTAAAACCGTGAGAGCTTCGGCCGGTGCTATTTTCAGAGTTCCTATTGTCCGCGGGGCAGAAACCACTTCTATTCTTCGCGCTATAAAACAAAAACAGATAAACCTCATCGGCCTATCAGGTAAAGGGGGAGAAACCTATACCGAAATTGATTACTCACGCCCATTTGCGATCCTCTTAGGAAACGAAAGTAGGGGACTGGACCCAACAATATTCCAAGGAGTAGACCATCTTGTAGCAATACCGATGGATGCCGGAGTTGAATCATTAAATGTAGCCACAGCAGCATCCGTTGTGTCCTTTGAAGCAAAACGCCAACGCTCTTCTAGTCAATAGGAAGTTTGTTCGATCATCGAAAACGAAAAGTATTTTCATTAAATCCCTGTAAGCCCCCTCAGCAACCTGCGAGAATAGAGTTACCCGAGGAAATGCTAATGATTGATTTAACAAAAATATCTAAAGAAGTAGAAGAAGCTTCACTAGCAGCTTCAACAGCTGATGAACTTGCAAAATTGCAGAACCAATTTCTCGGGAAAAAATCAGAACTCGTTAATGCAAAAAAAGGACTGGGGTCTATTCCGGAAAGCGAAAGGGCAACTGCTGGGAAAGAAATCAATGAAACAAGAGTCAAGATTGAATCAATTTTACATCAGAGAAAATTAGAGATTGAAGAAGCTGAATGGGAAACACATTTTTTGAGTGAGGCTAGTGACCTTACAGAGATAATCAATCCAATTACTCGGGGGCACCTGCATTTGATCACACAAGCTAGAGACCAATTGGAGGATGTATTTGTAGGTATGGGATTTACAGTTGCCGAGGGCCCTGAGGTAGAAACAGCTTGGTATAACTTTGAAGCCCTCAATATTCCAGACTGGCACCCAGCTAGAGGAAATTTTGACACAATCTTTGTTGACCTCGGGGAAGAAGAAGAAGTAATGCTTCGTTCGCATACATCACCCGTTCAAATCCGGACAATGGAGGAACAACAACCTCCAATATACATTGTTGCTCCCGGGCGGACATTCCGAACCGATAGTGCAGATGCAACTCATTTGCCTGCCTTTAACCAGATAGAAGGCCTTGTTATCGATAAAGGAATAACAATGGGGGATTTGGCAGGAACAATCGACTCATTCGTTCAAGCATTCTTTGGGGAAGAAGTTAAATCACGGTTGCGACCCAGCTACTTCCCATTTACTGAGCCATCAGCAGAGTTTGATATTTCTAGACCCGATGGCAGTTGGCTTGAGCTTGGTGGCTGCGGAATGGTGCACCCCAATGTTCTCGCAAACTGCGGGATTGACCCTGAGGAATGGCAAGGCTTCGCATTTGGATTTGGTATTGACCGTTTGGTATCAATGCGATACCAATTGGATGACATCCGAGAACTGGTACTTAACGATGCCCGTTTCCTGAGACAGTTCTAGGAGAAAAATGAAAGTTCTATTGTCATGGTTGAAGGAATTCGCGCCAGATATTGAAGGTGACCCTGTAGACCTAGGAGAAAAACTAAGCGCCTTAGGGTTGGCTGTTGAGTCAATGTCAATAATTGGGGAAGAACTAGATGGGGTAGTTGTCGGGAAAGTTCTTGATTTGAGACCACACCCCAATGCAGAACGTATCCAACTTGTCGATGTTGACCTAGGTGATGGAGAAGCTACCCAGATTTGTTGCGGAGCATTCAATATGACGGTTGGAGATTTAATTCCCGTCGCGACAATAGGAACAGTTCTTCCAGGTGGAATGGAGATCGTCCAAAGAGAACTCCGAGGAGAGTTGTCTAATGGAATGTGCTGTTCAGCAAGTGAAATCGACATGGGGGAAGACCATGAAGGGATAATGATCATTCCCGATCTAGATGCGGTTCTCAAACCAGGAACACCGCTTCACAAGGCATTGGGCATAGAGTCCGATGTTCTTTGGGATTTAGAAGTCAATGCCAATAGACCTGATGCGATGAGTATCGCAGGAGTTGCGCGGGATCTCGCAGCAGCACTACAAATTTCATTTGCATTCCCGAAGATTGGCATCAAAGAAGATGGGGGAACGACGGAGAGTAACGTTTCAGTTCATATAGAAGATGGATCTTTGTGCGGCAGGTTTTTGACTCGTGTAATAAAAAATATTTCTGTAGGGCCATCTCCTCAATGGCTGCAAAACAGGTTGACCCATTTAGGGATGAGGCCCATAAACAACGTCGTTGATATTTCAAATTACGTGATGTTAGAACTTGGTCAACCGAACCATACGTATGACATGGCGAAAGTCGCTGGAGGGACCCTTGGGGTCCGACGTGCACGCAATGGGGAATCCATTACGACTCTTGATGAGATAGAAAGAGAACTCACTAACATTGACGGCGTCATAACAGATGCTGATGATAAGCCAATTGGAATTGCAGGAATTATGGGTGGAGAATCCACTGAAATTTCTGCAACCACTAAGGACATTATCGTGGAAGTTGCATGGTGGGATCCTCCCTCAATTTCAAGAAGCGTAAAAAGATTGAATTTAATGAGCGAAGCCTCTATGCGGTTTAGGCGAGGAACTGATTTTGGTGACAACATGGATCGTGCCCTCAATCGAGTTGCTGAATTACTTGCCGAATGCGGTGGTGTCCCAACAACGGGAATAGATGAAACTAAAGGGCGCTTACCAGACCGTTCACCAATTATCGTCCGCCCAGCAAGAATTAATGCTCTACTCGGCACAGAGTTAGATGCAAAGACGATGGAATCTCATCTGTTGTCAATCGGTTTTGAATCAACTCGGAAAAAGAAAAACTTGAATGTGACCGTCCCGACCTGGCGCTGGGACACACAATCTGAAACGGATGTAGCTGAAGAAATCGCCAGAATGCATGGTTACGAAAATATTGCTCGGACAGTACCGAGAGGATCACAAGCAGGGAAACTTACGCAGTATCAAAAAGATCGAAGACTCGTAAGGGAGGTGCTGGTAGGCGCTGGTTTCGATGAAACAATGCCCATGCCATTTCTCGCTCCTGGTGATTTAGAATTGGCTGGTTTGTCGGAAGAAGCTATTTCACTTTCAAACCCGCTGGTTCATGAAGAGTCACTTCTGCGAACATCGTTGTTGCCGGGCCAAATGAAGTTGATCGCATACAACCAGTCACACCGTGTTGATGGATTGAATTTCTTTGAGATAGGACATGTCTTCCTTCCACCGAAAGAAGGGGATTTGTTACCAGATGAGAGGGAATATCTTTCTGTCGCTCTCGTAGGTGAGCAGGCTTCTACAGCAGTCAAGATCCTAGATCTCCTTGGTGGCGCTCTTGCACTCCCAAACCTGCAATTAAGAGAACAGGAGATAAATGGCCTTCACCCACGACGATCATCGAGCGTGTTCGTAGCTGGGAAAGAACATGGCCAAGTCGGAGAAATTGACCCAAGAACACTGCAAAAATTTGGTATCACTGGGAGGGTAGCTTGGGTTGAGTTGGACTTGGGCAAACTTCTTGATGGACCTCATGGGAAACGGAAATATACCAAAGTTTCAAAATATCCTTCCAGCGATATCGATCTAGCTTTCGATGTACCAGAAAATGTTCGATCTGCTGAAATAGAAGGTTGCTTGCGTAAAGCCGGTGGACGATTCCTCAAAGAATTACAGCTCTTTGATTCCTTTAAACCAGTGTCTCTAGGGGAAAAAAGGAGAAATCTGGCGTATCGGCTTCGGTTCCAGTCGCCGGAGACCACATTGACCGATAATGAAATCAGAGATCTACGCCAAAAATGCATTGATGAAGTGCAGAAGAAAACTCAAGCGAAAATACGTGAATAGTGCATAGATATGCAAATATGTGCATATCTATGCATATTGCTGGTAGTATTACTTCATGAAAAATATCGGAATAATTGGCGCGTCTGGTTTCACAGGTGCTGAGCTACTTAGATTAATCACGAATCACGCTGAAATGGATATAAAAATCGCTACTGGCGACACAATGGCCGGTGAGCTTATTAGTGATCTTTATCCAAGTTTGGCATCGGCCTATCCTGGTACGGAATTCAACGAGCTAAACCTTGATAAATTAAATGGATTAGATGCAATATTCTGCGCTCTACCCCATGGGTTGAGCCAAAATATTATTCCTGAACTTCACGAGAAATCAGACGTAATCGTCGATCTGGGTTCAGACTTTAGATTGAAAAATCCAAAAGATTACATTGACTGGTACGGTTCAGCACATGCATGCCCCGAGTATCTCGAGCACGCAATTTACGGGCTACCCGAGTTGTTTAGGGACAAGATCGTTGGAGCGAAACTTATAGCAGCCACCGGATGCAACGCCGCAGCTTCAATCTTCGCGTTAGCACCAATGATAGATGCCGGGTTCATAGACGCGAATGGAATTGTTATCAATCTAATAACAGGAGTTAGTGGTGCTGGGCGACCACCGAAAGACAATACGACATTCTGTGCAGTCGATGAAAACATCGTTCCGTATGGATTGCTAACACACAGACACACTCCAGAAATAGAACAAGCACTTGTTGAATTCACAGGCAAAGAAACCACAGTTCTATTCACACCACATCTGGCACCAATGAACCGAGGGATTATAGCTACATGCTATGGAAACTTAACAAAAGAAACCACGACAGAAGAAGCACTAGAACAGCTTGCTTCTTTTTACAAGGATGAACCATTTGTTGTCGTCGATGAAAGACCACCATCAACCAAATCAACTCTAGGATCAAATACGGTTCACCTTACAGCACGAGCGGATCAAAGAACCCAAACGCTAATCACAATAGCCACTCTAGACAACCTTATGAAGGGTGCTTCAGGAATGGCGATCCAAAATGCGAACATAGCCCTGGGGCTAGAAGAAACAATGGGATTACCGATAGCGGGACTTTACCCTTAGGCAGGACAATGACTATTTCACCCCTAGCTCCAACGAAATTTCCTGACTTACCCCACGTTGAAGGGGTCGACATTGCCGTTGGAGAAAGCGGTATGCGTTATCAAGGGCGAACAGATCTCTGCCTGATCACGATGCCGGAAGAGACATCAGTGGGCGGAGTTTTCACAAAATCCCTTTGTCCTTCGGCACCAGTTGAATGGTGCAAGAAGGTCATAGATTCCGGTAAAGCAAGAGCACTTCTCTGCAATGCTGGGAACGCAAACGCCTTCACGGGGAAACCGGGAGAGATAGTTACGAAAGAAAGCGCTGCATGTATAGCCGGAGAACTTAACATAGCACCACAGGACGTATTCTTAGCTTCAACTGGAGTGATTGGTGAACCATTTGAAGCGGATGAAATCAACAAGAATATTCCTGAACTGCTTTCAAATCAAAAGAACTCAAACTCCACGGAATGGGAAAAAGCTGCAAATGCGATTAAAACGACGGACACCTTTGCTAAGGGATCCTCATATCCCATTGAAGGAACTGAAGCAGTTGTTGTCGGGATAGCGAAAGGTAGCGGAATGATCGCACCCGATATGGCGACGATGTTGGCATTTATCTTTACCGACCTTGCAGCATCTCCTTCAGATCTTAAAGAAGTTCTCAATAAGGCAATAGAAAAAAGTTTTAACTCAATAACAGTAGATTCAGATACATCTACCAGCGATACGGTACTTCTCTTCGCTACAGGGAAATCCGAAGTTCACGCTTCTGAGCATTTGGACGCATTTGAGAGAGCAGTTCAGAAAGTAGCACTAGACCTGGCCCATCAAATTGTCCGAGATGGAGAGGGAGCCACAAAATTTGTTGAAGTGAGTGTAACCGGAGCAACAGATGACCACTCCGCACGGATAATTGCAAAAAGCATAGCAAATTCGCCACTAGTAAAAACTGCGTTAGCAGCCGAAGACCCCAACTGGGGGAGAATCGTAATGGCAGTAGGGAAAGCAGGTGAGCAAGCTGACAGAGATCTGTTGAAGATATGGATTGGAGATGAATTAGTTGCTGAGAACGGCCAACAATGCCATACCTATCAAGAAGCCAATGCGGCTTCACATTTGCAGAAAGATAACGTGCTCATAAGCGTTGATATAGGGGTCGGTGAGGGAAACTCCAAGGTCTGGACCTGCGATCTCACGCATCAATACATTGAGATAAATGCTGGATACAGGTCATGAAGGCAATTATGGAAACGAATAAAGAGAAGGAGTCCTTCAGCCCTACGGAAAGAGCACAAGTGCTGATAGAGGCACTCCCATATATACAAGAATTCACAGGAAGCACAGTTCTGGTCAAGATAGGTGGCAGTACTCTCGTGAACAAAGGTCTTTTCCACCACTTTGCTGAAGACATGGTGCTACTTCACTCTGTAGGGATCAAACCTGTAGTTGTCCACGGCGGCGGACCTCAAATTGGAGAACGTCTTGCAACTATGGGTAAAGAAAGTACGTTCATCGATGGGCTAAGAGTCACTGATGAAGAAACGTTAACAATTGTGAAAGAAGTCCTTAAAGAAGAAGTAGGAAAGGGGATAGTTGATGCCATTACTGACCTCGGAGGAAAGGCAATCAGTATCAGCGGCGAAGAGAACGACCTAATCTTTGCCGAGCAACGTCATGAAAAACTCGGTTATGTCGGGGACATCAAGGAAATATCTACACCGGTCGTTAAAAAAATAATTGATGATGGATGCATCCCAGTCATCTCAACAATTGGAAAAGACAAGAAAGGTCATGGGCTCAACATAAATGCCGATACTGCGGCGGGGGCTTTAGCAGGGGCCTTACAAGTCGAAAAGATCATTTACTTGTCAGATGTACCAGGGTTATTACTAGATAGAGATGATCCGCACAGCCTTATATCTGTGATTTCTGATAGTCAGATCCATGCAATGATTGAAACCGGTGGTATCTCGGATGGGATGATCCCTAAAGTCACTTCATGCATTGAAGCGCTCAAACTGGGAGCCCAAAGGGCCCACTTACTTGACGGAAGAATACATCACGTAGTGCTTCTGGAACTTTTCACAGATAGCGGTATTGGAACAATGATTATCGGAGAGGGAACCCAATGAAAAAACATTCAGAGATAATGGACTCCAAAATAGAATTGACCTCATGTCCCATCATGCCGACGTATGGTGCGCCGTCCGTTATGTTCGTTCGAGGGAAAGGAACAGAGCTTTGGGACAACAATGGAGAAAGATATCTTGACTTTGTGGGCGGTTTAGCTGTGCAAGCTCTTGGCCATGCAAATGAAGAGATCGCCGAAGTTCTTTCTTCTCAAGCCTCCAAACTAACTCAAGTTTCGAACTACTGGGCGACCGAACACGCACACCATGTCGCCATTGCTTTAGACAAAGCGATTACTGGAAGACTAAAAGATCCTAGCAATGGACCTTATGCACCATCTGGACAGGTTTTTTTCTGCAATTCAGGTGCTGAAGCAAACGAATTAGCTTTTAAAATAGCGCGCAAAACTACTCCTAAAGGCGTTTACGGGGTCATCACAACTTTCGATTCGTTTCATGGGAGGACTCTGGCAGCTTTAGCAGCTTGTGGGCAACCACATAAACACGAACCTTTTGCGCCAATGCCGGAAGGCTTTACACACATTGAGCGTGACAATGTATCTGCCCTACAGTCATCTACCACTGAAACCACAGCAGCTATCCATTTGGAACCACTCCAAGGTGAAGGTGGTGTCTGGCCAAGTAGTAAAGAATTTATGTCAGCAGCCGAGCAACACGCCAGGGACAAAGACCTACTCTTTATGGTAGATGAGGTTCAATCTGGTTTATGCCGAACAGGGGAATGGTTCGCATATCAGCACTACAACGTTGAACCCGATGTAATCTGCATCGCCAAAGCACTGGGAAATGGTTTTCCCATCGGAGCAGTTTGGGCGAAAAATGAAATCGCATCAAGCTTTCAGGCTGGAGACCACGGAAGCACATACGGGGGGAATCCACTCGGAACAGCAGTGGCTAGAAAGGTTCTAGAGATAATGGATCGTGACGACTATGTAGAGAAAGCACGGAAGATTCAAGAAGTTATGACACAATCACTTCTTGAATTACCAAAAGTTCTTTCAGTTCGTGGAAAAGGAGCAATGCTGGCAGCAGAACTGAATAGCGATATAAGTAAAGACGTTGCTTCTAATGCAACGGATAAAGGTCTCCTAGTGAATCCAATTACACCTACCGCACTTCGATTTACACCCCCATTGACTACTACAACCCCCCAAATAGAAGAAGCAATGATGATCCTGAAAGGTGCCCTCAATGCCACGCCACTTACTTGAAATTGATGACCTTACTCATGAGGAAATCGCAACTATCCTTCACCTTGCAGAAAGCCCTGTAAGTGAACAGCTCAGAGGCAAAGGTGTCGCTCTTTTATTTGAAAAGCCATCTAATAGAACCAGAAACTCAATGGAAATGGCAGTCGTGCAACTTGATGGTCATCCAGTCACGATCCGACCTGAAGAAGTCGGTCTTGGCAAGAGAGAAAGCACGGGAGACATAGCACGAACATTATCCTGCTATCACGCAGTTATCGGAGCTCGGGTATTTGATCATGCGACTGTTAAAGAGTTAGCAGATCACGCTACGGTCCCTGTAATTAATATGCTTTCTGACGCTGCCCATCCTTTGCAAGCACTTGCTGATTTACTGACCATACATCAAGAATTTGGGAAGCTAAAGGGAATAGAAGTTGCCTACATCGGAGATTCAAATAACGTTGCAAGGTCGCTTGCCATTGCATCTGGAATGGTTGGGATAAATTTCAGAGTTGCTTCACCAAGTGGTTATGGGTTTTCTGACAGCGACATGGAAAGGATCCAACAAACAGGTGTGGACCTTCTGCAAACACGAGACCCTAACGAAGCGGTAGCGGGGGCTGATGTCATTTACACAGACGTGTGGACTTCGATGGGGCAAGAAAGCGAAAGAGACGAAAGGCTTCAAGATTTCTCGGAATTCACTGTTACAGCCGATCTTTTAAAGAAAGCGAGTGACAAAAGCATTTTCCTACATTGCCTCCCAGCCCATCCAGGAGAAGAAACAACTCGAGAAGTATTAGATGGGTCAAGTAGTCGGATATGGCGACAAGCGGAAAACCGAATGCATTCAGCACGCGCTTTATTGATGTTTCTATTAAATCAAGGAATTGAATAACTATGGCGTCTAAGAGGCAAAGACAACACGTAATTACCCAGTTGCTTGCAGATAATTTTGTGAGCTCTCAGGATCAGCTAATCGCCCTATTGAAAATAGAAGGTATAGAGGCAACACAAGCAACCGTTTCTAGAGATCTAGATGAACTCGGTTCGGTGACCGTCAGGGTAAGTGGCGGAACAATGGTTTACGCTATTCCAGAATTACCGAGTGAACACCACGTTCATGAAGATCACCTCAAAAGAGTGCTAGGCGACTGGGTAGTTGCAGTAGGAGTTTCTAGAAATATAGTGATGTTGAAAACACCACCTGGGTCAGCCCATGTAGTTGCATCAGCACTTGACCGAGCAGGCTTGGAAACTGTACTTGGGACAGTTGCTGGAGATGACACGGTAATGGTGGTAGCAAGTGAGAGTTGTGAAGGATCTGTGCTCGCAGAGTCGTTAAGTCAATTATCAGGATTGGAATAAGATGAAGAAAGATAAGCAAATACAAAAAGTCGTCCTCGCGTATTCAGGCGGGTTGGACACTTCCATTATTTTGAAGTGGCTTCAAGAAACATACCAATGTGAGGTAATCACCTTCACCGCTGACATTGGGCAAGGAGAAGAAGTAGACCCTGCACGAGCGAAAGCTCAGTCAATGGGCATTCCAGACAAAGACATATTTATTGAAGATCTTCAAGAAGAATTCGTCGCCGAATATGTTTTCCCAATGTTCAGGGCGAACGCAATCTATGAAGGGGAGTATCTTCTCGGAACATCAATAGCGAGACCATTGATTGCTAAACGATTAGTAGAAATCGCTAGTGAAACTAACGCTGATGCAATTAGTCATGGAGCTACAGGAAAAGGAAATGACCAAGTACGGTTTGAATTAGGAGCTTATGCGCTCAATCCAGACATCATGGTTATAGCCCCTTGGAGAGAATGGTCTTTAGGTTCAAGAGAATCACTCATGGCATACGCAGAGAAGCATAGTATTCCGGTGGAAATGAAAAGAGGCAAAGAATCACCATTTTCTATGGATGCAAACCTTCTCCATATCTCCTATGAAGGGGGCCCATTGGAGGATCCCTGGAACCAACCCCCTGAAGAAATGTGGCGTTGGTCAGTAAGCCCAGAAGCAGCTCCAAACGAAGCAACATTTGTGGAACTTACGTACGTAAAAGGTGACATCACAGCCATAGACGGAGAAGAAATGAGTCCTGCAGAAGTGCTGAGAGAACTTAACAAACTAGCCGGAGCTAATGGAATCGGACGATTAGATATCGTGGAAAATCGTTTTGTAGGAATGAAATCCAGAGGAGCCTATGAAACCCCAGGGGGAACAGTGATGCTCAAAGCACATCGAGCTATTGAAAGTTTGACTTTAGATAGGGAAGTCGCTCATCTAAAAGACGAGTTGATGCCTAGGTATGCAAGCCTTATTTATAACGGTTTTTGGTGGAGTCCCGAAAGAACAATGCTTCAAACCGCTATTGACCATAGTCAAATCCATGTCAATGGTGAAGTCAGGCTTAAACTCTTTAAAGGCAATGTAGAAGTCGTTGGTCGAAAAAGTGCAGATTCACTCTTCGATGAAAAGGTAGCGACGTTTGAAGAAGATGATGGAGCATATGACCAATCAGAAGCCGAGGGGTTCATAAAGCTAAACGCGCTGAGATTACGAACGTTAGCGTCCAAAAGAAGCAGAAAAGAATAATGACATGAAATTTGGAAAAAAGAATACTGCGGAAGAAACTGGAAAAATAGCGCAACCATTATGGCACGGAAGGATCAAAGAAACTTCCGCTGATGCGTTGCAGAACCTCAATACAAGTATTTCTTTTGATCTCCGTTTGTATAAAGAAGATATATTTGCTTCAAAAATACACGCGAAGATGCTAAAAGACATCATGATTTTCTCTGATGAAGAATTAGCGGAAGTCATTAGCGCCCTCAGCACAGTTGAGTCAGAAATAGAGGCAGGGACGATCGAGATCCTGCCTACAGATGAGGACATCCATACATTGGTTGAACGAAGGGTCACTGAAATAACAGAAGCTGGTGGGCGATTACACACCGGTAGAAGCAGAAATGATCAAGTAGCTACAGATTTACGATTGTGGACAAAAAAAACAATTACTGAAATATTAAATTCTCTTATTGCATTTCAAGAAATGTTGTTGAGAAAAGCTACTTCAGTTGGTTCAACAATGATGCCTGGGTACACGCATCTACAACAAGCACAACCTGTCCCACTCGCACACCACTTACTGGCGCATGGATGGGCATTGTCTAGAGATGTTGAAAGGTTTCTAGAAGCTAGAGCCAGACTGGATGTATCCCCATTGGGGGCTGGAGCATTGGCAGGCTCATCCTTACCACTGGATGTTTTGACGGTTGCCGAAGGTTTAGATTTCTCTTCAGTGTTCGATAACAGTCTCGATGCCGTTTCAGACCGTGACTTTGTAGCCGACACACTTTACGCGCTCACGATACTTGGGGTGCACCTTTCAAGGATTGGAGAAGAAACTATTCTTTGGGCATCAAGCGAATTTAATTATGTTGAGCTCGATGGTTCGTATTCAACTGGATCATCAATGATGCCTCAGAAAAAAAATCCTGATATAGCAGAACTTGCTAGAGGAAAATCAGGACGTTTGATAGGTGATTTGACTGGTTTCCTAAGCACCCTGAAGGGAGTTCCACTTGCGTACAACAAAGACCTTCAAGAAGATAAGGAAGCATTATTTGATGCAGTGGATACTGTTTTGAATTTACTTCCCGCAATGGAAGGGATGCTTGAAACGGCAACATTTAACACTAAAAGAATGAATGAACAAGCATCTTCTCCTTATATGGCAACTACCGACCTTGCAGAATTAATGGTACAAAATGGAATGCCTTTCCGTGAAGCCCACTCAATTGTTGCTGGTCTAGTCCAAGAATCACTTGGAAACGGTAAAGACTTCAAAGATCTTGTTACAAACCACCCGTTGCTTGGTTCTGAAGGTGCGAACCTCTTGCAGTTGGACTCAATTGCATCCAATAAAAAAACACACGGAGCTGGAGGCACCAGCCAATTGGAACAACAATTTAAAAATTTTAAAGAGAGCATCGCTAAGAATAAAGAAAAACTATGAGCTACCATCACAAAGTCCGAGTTCGATACGTTGACTGTGATATGCAAGGCATTGTCTACAATGCTCATTACCTAACGTTTATAGACGACGCGTTTGATTGCTGGCTACGCGAAATTGATATGAATTTCGAAGAAAAATTTGGGAGTGAGGTAATGCTCAAAAAAGCTTCAATCGTTTGGGAAAAACCTGCCAAATTTGCAAATACTTTAAATATTGAATGCAAAGTTACGCGTTGGGGCAACACTAGTTTCGATGGATTGTTTATAGGGACAGTCAACGCAGAAAAAACTTTTGAAGCAACCGTCACTTATGTATGTGTTGATCACGAAAATTATCAACCTATTCCTATACCTAATTATCTCAAAGAACACCTAGTAGGAAACTAGGGATTAGTTCATCAAATATGGGCAATCCAAAACGTATAGACATCAAATTCGGCCATCCGCAATCTTTGGCAGTTGCACAGTCTGAAATCAAATCTGTACTCTCTACTAGCCAAGCTTCTAACACAGCACGAAAGAAAATACTTGATTTCATCCAAGGTCATCCCGATGCCCTGCATCGTTCTTGTATAGCTGGTCATTTAACTGGATCAGCGGCGATCCTAGATCACACAGGAGAGAGATTGCTCGTAATGTTGCATAAGAAATTACAAATCTGGCTACAACCCGGAGGTCATGCTGATGGAGATGGGCTTCTCTCTCGGGTAGCTCTTAGTGAAGCAGTTGAAGAAACAGGAATCGAAGAATTAGAACTTTTCGGCCCCGGAATTGATTGTGACGTTCACGTAATACCATCGAGAGGCACGGATCCGGAACATCTTCATCTGGATACTCGATACCTAATCCGAGCTCCAGAAGGGAGCAAGTTTAGAAAAAATCATGAAAGCATAGAACTCCGATGGGTTACTCAAAAAGAACTTCTCTCTTTAACGGAAGAGGAAAGCACCCTCCGTCTGGCAAAGGTCGCTATCCAGATAGCGAAAAAATGCTTTACAATTTAGCTTCTGCAAAAACTAACCAAAGGCTTAATCAAATTAGGGGATAAGAGTCCTGCTTCAAGTGTTATAACAAATGATCAAATGCAAGTAGGGTATGTATGCATACCTTACAGAATGGTTAATTAATAGAAACTATGGAAAGCTGCTACCTCCGGGCATTCACAAAACTCGTGATACTGCCCTTCGTTTTGTTAATAATCGCTTCTTGTGGGGGTAACGGCTCCACTGGTACCGCGACAAAAGAATCTGGAACTTCGACTGAAGGTGCTTCCGTTGTTTCGGGTGAACAATCGTCAACTACCGCAGCTGAACAACCTACGACGACTACAGTCGAAGAAACTACAACAACGAAGAAAATAAGTTTCAAAAACGAAATAATGCCCATTATCGAATCCTCTTGCGCTCGTTGCCACACTGGGATTGGACCCGGTACTCCCCATGCATTGTTTGAAACAGTCGCAGACGTTTCTGCAAATGCTTTTGCAGTCGCTGCAGTAGTAGAAGCCGGGATTATGCCCCCATGGCCGGCATCAGATTTAAGCGTTGGATTTCGTCACGATTGGAGCTTAAGTCAGGAAGATAAAGACCTAGTTACTGAATGGACAAGATCCGGAGGAGCGGTAGACATTGACCCAGCAACAAAAGTTATTGC
>Ga0066836_10000169_pt1 | contig 27533 bp, 18 predicted proteins | sample ETNtaG_18_FD_71568 | JGI IMG/M metagenome (GOLD analysis project Ga0066836, IMG submission 71568) | Marine microbial and viral communities from oxygen minimum zone, Eastern Pacific Ocean - ETNP201302SV91 | ecosystem: Environmental > Aquatic > Marine > Oceanic | place: Pacific Ocean: Eastern... | reverse complement strand
GGTACACTTTCTGGATCCTTGGAACGTGAAATGGTGAACATAGGCAAGTCGATTTCGGCCAAGTCAACCACTTCTGTAATGTGTCCTTTTGCCGTAGCAGTTGCAGCAAAAACATCTGCAAGTTCGCGGTTGGTTCCAGAAGTTGCGGTGATTATCAAGATGTTAGCCATGGCATCGCGAGTCGCATCAGATTTTTGAAGTTGTGCGAGCCAATCGGCCCTATGGATTACAACCGTAGACAGCGAATGCTTATGCGTAGAACGCGGGCGTCAGAATATGGGTCAAGAGTCATGCCGGAGCACGGACACATCGTTTGCCCTCATTGTGAAGCCCAATTGGGGGGTTCAGAAGCAACATGCCCAGCTTGTTCAGGGCCACTCTTCGGGATTGCCCCCATTTCCCCTCAAGATAACACCGAAACTGCGGAATCTGGAGTGACGACCATTGACAATGTTGCAGTTCCAACATATACACCACCACCTGTTCAAGAGCAAATTGTCCCTGAAGTTTCCCTGAGTAACCAAGTGGAATTACCACAAGATTTGACTGCTGAAGAACTGGTTCAGCGAGGTGAAATGCTAGGGATCGAGGGGCGATATGGAGAAGCACTGAGTTTATTCAATCAAGCTATTTCAATGAACCCTAATGACCACATGGCTTGGTTCAATCGTGGCGTAATGAGTGAATCAACTGGTGATGTGCAAGATGCAGTTAAGTCATTCCGAATCGCACTTGATAACAGCCCGGGACACGGTGCCGCGAGTGCAAATTTAGCCGTACTTCTACAGAGACTAGGGCATCATGCAGATGCCGTACAACATGCGCAAAATGGTTTGATTGCATTCCCTGGCCACCCTGCCCTACTCGAAATTGTCAATTCTGCAGGTGCTACCGTACCCGTAACACCGATTATGAACGATGAGCCTGATGAAGAATCTGTAACTGAAGCTGTAACTGAAGAAAATGACAGCGCTCCTGAGCAGGCTTGGGCAGAACCACTAGGCGCAGTCAAAACGATGGACGCCCCACTCGCAGCACCTCCAACCGAAACACCTACTGAACCACCAATTGAGCAGATTGGGATTGACCTCGATGCATTGGCAGAAAGCGCTACTGATATGATTCGACAAGGTGATGCAGCCGGTGCACTTGAATCCCTAAGGGCGCACTTACCCGAAGCGGCCGCTGAACATTCTGGCTGTTGGCGTGTTGCTGCGGGAGCAATGGCACGTTTGGATCTCGTAGATGCGGCAATTAATGCCTTTGAATACGCTTTAGATTTGAATCCTGAAGACGCGTCAACTTGGTTCAACTTGGGCACATTACGCCGTCGTAATGGCGACCTGAATGGTGCACTTACTTCCTTCCAAAAAGCCACCGATCTCGACCCGAATTATGTCAAAGCAGCGAATGGTGTGGCCTTAGCGGCCATGGAACTTGGGCAAATCGAAGTGTCATTAAATGGATTCAGATCCTTGCTTGCTCTCGAACCATCTCATGCAAGTGCACCGACATTTGCTGAATTACTGATTGATTTAGCCGAAGGTGAGGGGCGTGTCCTCGAATTAGATGCGACATTGCCGCGCACCCTACCTGAAGGACCTGACATGGCAAGGGAGGCATTGCATTACTTACCTGAACAGGAAATTCAACTCCGTGCCCGTGCCAATAGCATTGCAGGTGAACATGCTGCATCTGTAACACTGTGGAAGGGATTGTTAGAATCAAACAAAGAAGACCCTGAACTTTGGTTGGGACTTGCTCGCTCACTGAGTGCAGCAGGCAGTGAAGACAAAGCCGCTGCTTGTCGTGAAAAAGCGAGAGGGTTGGGGGCCGAAGTTGCAGAGCCAGTGGCACAAACAATGGTGGTGGAGGAAACACCACTTCAACCTGAATCTGATTCCCTCACCCAAATGACCGTAGCCACGGAAGAAGAGGACCCTTGGGCTGCTTTCTCCCGCGATGATGAAGAAGAATCCGTCGAAGAACCTCAAATTACAACCGAAGAAATCATCGCTCATGAAGCGGCCTTAGACACCGTACAGGAGCCAGAAATTATCGTTTTTGAAACAGATATTGTCAAGAGCGAGGAAGTGGATTTGGCTGCTGCCGCTTTGGAGGCCCAAGCTGGAATCATGGAGGAACATGAAGTTCAAGCAGATTCATCAAGCGTTGCAAATCAGGATATTGAATGGTATAACAAGGGGATCGAGTTGCTGAATAAGGAACGGCATAAAGAGGCCTTATCTTGCTTTGATCGGGCGTTACCGTCATTCAAAGATGATAAGGCAATGGCAATCAAAATCTTAAATGGAAGAGGGAATTGTTTCTATTACCTTAACCAATACAAAGATGCAATTGAGAATTATTACAAAGCCTTTGGAATTGACAAGGGTTTGACAACTGGTAATGCACTTTACAACATGGGTACTGCATATGCTGAACTTGAATCCTACGACAATGCAATTCATTGTTTCAACCAGTCGATGGGGAAGGAAGTTGGTGAATCGCTCAAGGGTGAAAACAAGAAACGGGCAAAGGAGCAAATCCGACGCTGCAAATTGCTACTGAAGGAGCAGAAAAAGCGCGCTGCGTGACATTTTCGCCTGAATTTGCGCTTTTTCATTGATGGATGGGTTTATGCCTTGACACGTTCATAGCAATTTATGGCAAATGAAGCGGGCAGGGATGTTATCGGCCGACTCGGTGGCAAGGACTTGAATCAAGATGGAAGAATAATCAATTTGGTTGTCGTTGGTTCCAGTAGATTCTATGACTACTCAGTAATTGAAGAAGCGATGGATGAATGGACAAGTGTAGAAGCGCATCCAGATCTGGTGATTACTGGTGGAGCCAGTGGAGTAGATTATCTGGCAGAGCGATGGGCAGACAACAACAATATCCCTTTTGCAGTTTTTACCGAAGAATGGAATGCTCCAAGAGCGGGTCTTGAAGATGGTGGAAGGGTAGCCGCTCCAAATTCACTAACTCATCGATTGTTGGAAACAGCAACACATGTCTTGGCATTTCCATCTCCGACAAGCAAATGGACAAATGTTGTTGTCGAAATGGCTGAGGCTGCAGGTATACCTATAAAAATTGTAAAAATTGAATAGAATATTCCGACAGGGCCATGAAGCGTCACCTCGCACGAAGATGTATGGAAGAGCGTGTGGCGGCTCAGCGGGTGATGGCAGGGGGTGCCCGCCCACTTGAGGAAATGGTCGCCGTTGAAGAGCCTCTAGAGATTCACATTAACGGGCAACCATGGATTACGACGATGCGTACCCCTGGCCACGATCGCGATTTGACACTCGGCTTACTCTACTCTGAGGGATTGCTTTCAGACCTCAATGACATAGAGCAAATACAAATAGAAGACAATGTGGTTTTGATTGAAGGACAAATATCGATTGATGGTCACACACGCGGGTTTGTTCGTTCCAGCTCTTGCGGGGTATGCGGTCGAGCATCACTTGATGCAATATTGGCACGACAACCCCCTGTCATATCTCCAGAAGGCTTCACAATTGATTGCAGTGCAATTGACTCCTTATTGAGGCACCTTCGAAGGAAACAATCTATTTTCGATACGACGGGGGGGGTCCATGCTGTAGCTTTGTTCAACCAAAATTCAACGATTACAGATCTAGCCGAAGATGTTGGCCGCCATAATGCGATGGACAAAATCATTGGCCGATCATTGGCCCAAATACCATTTTCAAACTCAGGTTTCTTGTTGAGTGGGCGGGTATCATTTGAGATGGTACAAAAGGCGGTAATGGTAGGCACCCCATGCATCATTGCTATTGGCGCCCCAACTACACTTGCGATTGATCTTGCACGGCAGCATGGCATTACACTGATTGGTTTTGCCAGAGATTTGAGATTCAATGTATACACTGGTTCATGGCGATTAACGGAGGGGGAATAGATGCGGAGAGATGTTGAAGCACAACCACCTATTGAACCCGAAAATCTGAAAATTCGCAAACCTAAGCAAGTTGCTGCAGGCATACAGGGCGTTTTCAAATCATTCAAAATTGGATTGTCAGAGGCCGGAATTTCACGCACAATCAAGACAATGAGGGCTGTAAACAGATTCGACGGTTATGATTGCCCAGGATGTGCTTGGCCCGATCCTGACGGCCATCGTTCTGGATTTGAATTCTGTGAAAATGGTGCCAAAGCATTCGCTACAGAAGCGACGAAAAAGCGTCTTACTCCAGCAATTCTGTCGGCAAAAACAGTTCAAGAATGGTCGGAATTCTCAGACATGGAATTGGATAAACTTGGAAGAATAACACACCCAATGGTGCTTCGTTCTGGTTCTGATCATTATGAGTCCATTGGTTGGGGTGCTGCGTTTTCAATGATTTCTAAAGCTGTTGACACAGGTGATAATCCGAATGAAACTGTCCTCTACACATCAGGGAGGGCGTCCAATGAAGCCGCATTTCTCTGGGGGACACTAGCACGGCAAATTGGCACAAACAACTTACCAGATTGCAGTAACATGTGCCACGAATCAAGTGGTGTTGGCCTTACAGAATCAATTGGCATTGGCAAGGGAACTGTACGACTAGAATGCTTTGATTCAGCAGATTTAGTCTTGGTTATCGGCCAAAATCCAGGGACAAACCATCCACGGATGCTGTCTGCACTGACGAGTACAAAGCGAAATGGTGGGTCTGTCATCAGTATCAATCCATTGATGGAAACTGGATTGAATCGTTTCAAACACCCACAAGAGGTGATTCGGTTACTGGGGAAAGGTACTCCGATTGCGGACGATCATTTTCCCGTTAGAATTGGTGGTGATCAGGCACTAATGCAGGGGATATCGAAAGTGATTATCGATGAAGGAAATTTGGACTGGACATTCATCGATCAACAGACAGAGGGGTTCGAAGAATGGAAATCAAATATTTCGATGACTGAGTGGGATGATATCGTCACACAATCTGGAATCGAACGCTCGCGTATCGAATCACTCGGCCGAGCAGTTTCGAAATCTAAGAAGTTGATCATTTGCTGGGCTATGGGAATAACGCAACACGAAAATGCTGTTGCGACAATTCAGGAAATATGCAATGTATTACTCGCTGGTGGACATTTCGCAAGACCTGGTGCTGGCGCGTGCCCAGTACGTGGGCATTCCAATGTGCAGGGAGACCGAACGGTTGGGATTAATCATCACCCCGGGGATTCATTCCTTGAAGCGTGCGAACGTGAAACTGGAATCAATATGCCACGTGAATCGGGTTATGATTCTGTGGAGTTCATTCGGGCTGCACGGGAGGGTAAGGTTCGTCTATTCATGGCCCTCGGGGGAAATATTCTTTCTGCGATGTCAGATACCGAAGAGGTGGCAAAAGGGTTAAGAGAAATTGATTTGACCGTTCAAATCTCTACTAAATTGAACAGAAGTCATCTCGTTACTGGGCGTCAAGCACTCATTCTGCCGTGCCTTGGAAGAACTGAAATTGACCCGGCTGGTTTCGTTACAGTTGAGAATTCAATGGGTGTTGTCCACTCATCTACTGGGAAACTAAAACCTGCTTCTCCAGAATTGCTTAGTGAACCTGCAATTATTTGTCAAATCGGTGCCAATTGCTTTGGTAATCAGCCATTTGATTGGATGTCGTTCACAAATACACATGATCGCACTCGCGATCTAATTGAAGCAGTAATCCCTGGCTTCACAGACTACAACCAACGAGTTCGCAAGAAGGGAGGGTTCTACCTCCCAAATGGACCAAGAGATGGCCCTACATGGAATACACCTTCGGGTAAAGCTGTCATCCATTCTCACAAATTGCCTGAGAGGGAAATCCCCGATGATCGATTCATTTTGATGACTCTAAGAAGCCACGACCAGTATAACACAACAATCTATGGCATGGATGATCGATATCGAGGGATTTACAATTCACGCCGTATTGTGATGATGAATTCGAACGACATGGATGAATTAGGACTTAGGCCCATGGATGAAATTGATTTGACCAGCCACTTTGAAGGCCGGGAAATTTTAGCAGAAAAATGGAAAGTGGTACCGTACGAAATACCTCGGAAAAATTTAGCAGCATATTTCCCCGAAGCAAACGTACTGGTCCCACTTGACTCCGTCGCGAAGGGCAGTAATACACCAACTTCGAAGTGGATAGAAGTGAGTCTTAAACCTCACAAGGATTGAAAATAGGTGGCGGTGAGGGTTGAGTATGTCGGAAGAGGATTGTGGGGCGACTTTTGCACTGCCTTTGGCTGAAAATATGGAAGTTGTACCCGTCACCATTGATGTCACCGATGACGCAATGATGGCAATGGAAGGCGCAATGGCCAATGCCGACGAAGGGGATGTTCTCGTTGTCAGTGTACTCGGCGGTGGTTGTTCAGGATTTATGTATGATTTACAAATTCAGGGTCGCCCTGGTGAAGAAGGATGGCAATACATTACCTGTGACGGCGTCACAATTGCGGTTCATGACAAAGACAGTGTCCAATTGACAGGAATCACACTTGATTTTGTGAATAGTCTGATGGGTGGGGGCTTCAAAGTCATCAACCCCAACGCTCAGAAAGCCTGTAGTTGTGGCAAATCTTTCCGCTAATCAAGCGTCCTAGAACCCCTTTAGGTCGGGTTTAGCTGGCGGTATTGCATCTTCCCCTTCCTGTAGTGTGGAAGGGGTTCTCAGCATATCCTCAAAGTTGAAAGATTCTGTTTTCCCAATGTTTTCTCCATTTGATAGTAAATGCTCCTTCAATGAGCGAAGCGGATTCAATTCCATTCGGTCATGCTCTCTAGTAAACGCATACAAAATTGGATCGTGAGAATCTACAATCTGATTTTGGAATACCATTCGAACCCGTTCGGAACGCAGCCCTGCGAAAAATGAAATTTCAACCATAATGGCCACTGCTGCAGCGCTGTAAAGTACAATGAGTACAATTCCTGCGAACCATATTGGGTCAGAGAATATTGAATTACTCGCCCCGATTTGAGTCAAGAATAATTGACGACTCAATAAGAATAGTAAACCTAAACCCACAACAGGTGCGAGGATGTCATCTACAAGACGTTCCATGGGTTGCATTCTACGTTGACTCGTATCTGCGAAAACAAGTTCACCATTGGATGCCGCTTTGACGATGACAATGATACTGGTAAGAATCAGAAATAACACCACAGTAAATGTGATTCCAACCCATGTGGGCAAAGGCATGTACGATACGATGAGATAGCAAAATAACCCAAGGAATGCCGTTGTTGGAAGGCGATGCATGTGTTCAACCATGGCATCTTCATCACGGACACCTGTGTCCAGCCGATGAATGCCGATGATGCCCCAGTGCATTACACGCATGACAATGTCGACTACTTTTGCCAGTATACCTCGGTCGATGAGTAACCACTCAGCAGCCAAAATCAGTGGGAATAATAGCACGAAAATGATGGCGCCAATCAAACCGACCAAGGGTGAGAGGATCAAAACTGGTAGAAGCATGAAATGGGGTAATTTCAGAGGGTGCAATACATCCATCTCGATCCGCCCTTGGCGTGATGAATCAATGGGTAACCCTCTGGCAAGGTGGTCTAATTCTTGACGGCGAACCGACAGGGGTTCTCCTGCATCGAGAACTTGCCGGACCCACCGACGATACCGGACATGTTCAGGCTCATTTCCTACTCGGTAAGTCCACCAAAATCGCAGAGGCAATGCTAGGATGACTGGGATTAGCAAAATGCCTACAGCAATTAGCAGGCTTGTGAAGTCCTCTGCCACAATAGGGAGGTCTCATCACTCAGTCTTAACTAAAGCGGATATTCATGACGGATAATTGCGATTATAGAAGACGTAGATACCGGTCCGAAGTTATGTGAATCTTCACTCCCCAATGGATCAGGATTGTCTCCTTCAATGAATATTTCATCAAAGGATATTTGCTTGATTCGTTTAATCAATATCGCTTTTTTCAATGGGTGTTTTACAACGGCGATATCCCCCACAATGGGTTCGAAATCACTGTTTGCATTGACAATCTGGCCATCTTTCAGGGTTGGCCACATGCTATCGCCATGGACTCGGACCATGAGTTGAACCAATTTCTCAACTCGCACGAATCCAAGAAATTTCGCCTCTGCCTTTGACATTCCAAAACATGTTGTGGATGTTCTCAATCGCATCCATTAGTTCTTGAGCATGATCTGCAGAGACTTCGACCTTACACGCACTACACAACTTGGCTGCTTGCCAGAATGTATCGTGTAAATTAGGAATCGACTCAAGGTGCTGAGGCTTGAAAAAATCAGTCCAAAGTACCAGTAGTTCATCCTTGCATTTTTGTGCTTCCTCTTCCTTGATTGCAGCATATCGTGACATCGTATTGAGGTAAGCGGCCATGGCGCCACCATTGTTGAGATCGGGGCATTCGAGGGCTAGCATCTTCTTGGTCATCGATTGAACCGCTTCACCAGCAATTCGGGCACTTGCGGGGTCATATACCCCACATGGTCCATCACAGTGTGCTTCGGCGTCAATAATTTGTGTCGTATCATTCGACATGAGTTGCCCCATCCGAGTGCCGTCTATGAACATGCGTATGTTGATGGAGTGGATTCACACACAGGATATTGTGGCACGAATTGCAATTACAGATGGTATGGCAGAGGCGGCGGTTTCAAAACTAGTTGGCGCCGGTCATGAAGTCGATTTGAATCCAGATACACTCAGTGGATTCGATGCCGTTGTTATCCGCTCGGCAACAAAAATGACTGCGGAAGCAATTGCTGCAGCACCATCATTACAACTCATCGGCAGGGCAGGGGTAGGTGTTGACAATATTGACCTAGACGCCGCTACGAATGCAGGCATACTGGTGTGCAATACACCAGGTTCGTCCACACAATCTGTGGTTGAGTTGACAATCGGGCATTTGCTTGCATCTACAAGGCACATTCCATCTGCAGACCGGGATTTAAGAAGTGGGAAATGGACCAAAAAATCACTCAAAGGAACCGAACTTTCAGGCAAGCGAATTGGATTCATTGGATATGGAAGAATTGCACAAGGAGTAGGCCGTGTCGCTAGAGCAATCGGAATGGAATTACATGCATATGATCCGTATTTGCCTGAAGAGATTGCCTTGGAACAACAATGTACACTGCACGCTGATGTCAACGATTTGTTCAAAATCTGTACACATATCTGCATCCACTGTAATTTAACAGATGAAACACACCACTTAGTGAATTCAGAAACTCTGGGTATGATGCCTGGTGTCGGTGCTGATGGAATTGCATGTGGCAACCATTTAGTTTCATGTGCTAGAGGTGGAATAGTCAATGAAAATGATGTGCTTTCAGCACTGGAAAATGGGACGCTATCGTCATGCGCACTGGATGTCTTCGAGGTGGAACCTGTAGGGGATTCCCCACTGCTTCAACACGTGAATTTCCATGGCACACCCCATATTGGAGCCGCCACCTTCGAAGCGCAAGCACGAATTGGATTCGAGATGGCAAATTTGCTCATTGAATTCTTCGCTGGGCAAACTCCAAAATCCGTTGTAAATCGTACCGTCCTTGAGTGAAGAGTTCTTGAGCCATCGATTGTCGATAAATACCATGCGCGAACGTATCTTGATCCATTGTGACCTTGACGCGTTCTACGCATCGGTCGAAACGCTACATCACAATTTGGACCCAAATGTACCTCTAATTATTGGCAGTGACCCAAAAAATGGTCAAGGGCGTGGAATCGTTTCAACTTGTAATTATGCGGCACGAGAATTTGGAGTTCGCAGTGCAATGCCAATTTCAGAAGCATGGCGGCGTTGCCCAGGTCAACCATTGGGAATCGCCCTGTATCATCGTGGCTCGCATCGACTGTATCGGCGCGCATCAAATCGCGTGATGGCAATATTGTCAAAGTTCGCTGACAAATTTGAACAGGCTAGTATTGATGAAGCGTACCTAGATGTGACCAATTATTGTGATCAAGATTGGAATAGTGCTGAGGAACTTTGTCGGAAATTACAGCAATTGATCATGGATGATATATCATTGAGTGCATCATTTGGAATCGGCCCGACTAGAGTCGCAGCAAAAATGGCTAGTGAAGCCCGAAAACCAGGAGGGGTTTTCCTCGTCCCCCCGGGAGGGTTGCAAGAATTTTTCTCAACACACCCCTGTCGCGCAGTACCCGGAATAGGACCAAAGGCAGCCCAAATGCTGGGTGAAGTAGGAATCATGACACTATATGACGCATATCAAGAAGGGCCAGACTTGATTTCTGATGCCATTGGTACCCGTCGGGCCCAATCACTATGGGGGATATTAGAAGGGGATTCTTCAGACGAAGTCAGTGCATTGAGGTCAAGAAAAAGCATTAGTAAAGAGAATACATTTTCGCGAGATATCAATCAAACTAATATTGTGTTTGAGATGTTAGCCAATCTTATTTCACAAATAACACGAAAATTGCGTCAACTAGAAATTACAGCCAGAAATGTCGAAATCAAACTAAGATACAGAGGTTTTGAAACCATCTCACACGGGAAAAGTTTGGCTGTTTCCATGGATGATGAAGAAACATTTCAACGGATTGCTGCGCGATTGTTGGCCAATGTGTATGACACGAGTCGTTCGGTCCGATTGGTTGGATTCAGATTAGGTGATTTGGAAGCTCCACCAAATAGACAAGCAACTCTTGATGCGTTCTCTGAAGAAGAATAAATCAGAGAATCTTGTGCATTGCTGTCAATTCAATTGCGAAATCAGACAGTTCAACGGGGATTGTAATTCCTTCGATTTCTGCATTCAAACTGAGTCCCTGTTCTTTCTTAGCACGCCATGTTTCACTGTTAAATTCACATAATGAATTTGTTAATTTGCGCAAGCGTGCGGCATCTTCGTCATTCGCAATCAATGACTGTGGATAAGATCGGACATCGACTGCACTCTCTCCATACAATGTCTCACTAAGGTGATGTGTGAAAAAGGGGCAAATTGGACTAAAAATAGTCAACAAATCTTTGACGATTCGATGTATTGTCCATGCAGAATTTGTATCTTCTTCGTAAAGACGACCCTTTGCCATTTCGAGCCAATGGCTCGGGAGGATATCTGTGGAGAAATTTTTGATGGTCCGAGTGGCAGAAAATATGTCAATCTCTTTCCATCCGTTCTCTACATCTGCAAGTACCTGAGCAAATTCAGACAAAATCCATCGATCTCCGACGCAGAGATTATCTGGTACATCATCAAGATTGGTCGGAACTGGGAATTGTGATGCGAAGCGGGCGACGTTGAAAATTTTCGTCAGTACACCAAAATATTTGGCTTCGATTTCCTCCGGATTGATGTGGAAATCATCACCGACTTGTGCATCGCATGCTTTCCACAAACGGAAACATTCACTTCCGATTTTGTTGGCCTTCAATTGGACACTCTTGTCTGGGCCTTTGACCCTCCAAGAACCAGTTCGCCCCCCTGCACCGCATTCTAGAACACTATCAGCATCAATTCCATTTCCAAGTGACTTGGACATCTTACGGCCCCATGGGTCCATTCCCAAACCATCAATCCAAACATTCTGGAAGCCAGGTTTGTCCATCAGCAGAGTGCTCTTCAACAAAGTGTAGTACAACCATGTACGGACAATTTCTTTTCCTTGGGGGCGAATACCTGTTGGGAATGCTTTCTCAAATGTACTAGGGTCATTGAGATATCCTGAAACGAAAAGATTAGAATTAGATGAATCCATCCAAGTGTCGAATACTTTCTCTTCTCCCGAGATTGTCCCAAGGGTGGCAATTAGTTCAGAGAATGAACCCAAATCATTTCGTGTTTCGCGATCTAGAACGCGACTTTCGAGAGGTGGTGGTTGGCACCAGGGTTGTACATACATCCCAGCGGGTGGAACAATGACCTTGGTAGTGCACTCTGAATACCAAATCGGGATTTCGGTGTGATACCAACGGCGGCGACTAATGGGCCAATCAATACTCACATTTTCCATCCAATCTAGTAAAAATTGCTTGTTCCTTGAAGGGATGAAATTAATTTCATCAACGTGACCTCGCATGCGATCCTGTATGTGTGTTTGACGCACATACCATTCTTTCAATAGAATGATTTCAACAGGATTCTTTCCTCTTTCGGATACTGGAACTTCTTGTTCTCGCATCTCGATGTTGTCAATACGGCCATCCGCTTCTAATTGTGCAATGACTGCCTCACGAGCATCCTTGACCTTTAGTCCAGTTAGAGGGCCTGAAATATCAGTCATACAGCCATCCAAATCAATGGCTTGGAATGGTGTCAACCCCAATTCTCGAAATACGGTAACGTCATTCTGGTCACCGAATGAGCAGACCATCAGAATGCCAGAACCGAATTCGGATTTTACTGAAGGATGGGTTTGAATTTCAACTTCTGTACTGCGACCTTCTACACCCACAGGGAGTATGGCTTTTTGACCGACAAGATGTGTGTACCGTTCATCTTCAGGATGTACAACAACAACACCACAAGCGCAAATTAGTTCAGGACGAGTTGTTGAGATGATCAATTCTTCACCAGTTGTGGTGGACCATTTGACATCCACGAGTTGTGTTTTTCTCTGTAAACGCTCAACTTCAGCATCAGCAATGGTTGTACCCTCTACAGGGTCGTAAATGTTGGGTCGAAGATCTTCAATGACTTCTCCACGCTTGAATAAATCGACGAAAATCGCTTGGGTTACCGCACGATAATCAGGCGCATCAGTGAGATATTCCCGAGAAAAGTCACAGGAAAGTCCTACTCTGGATGCGGTTTTCCGCATTGCTTGAGTAAACTCCTCAATGGTTTCCTGACAAAGTTTCAAAAATTCAGCTCTATCGTAAGTCTTCATTTTGCGGCCAGTGTTTTTCTCAACTGTAAATTCGATATTGATTCCATTCCGATCTACACCCCACGGGAAGTACACTTCCTTACCGAGTAATCGCTGACTGCGTGCAATGACATCAATCATGCTGTATTGAGCCACAGCTCCAATATGCCAAGTTCCACTTGGATAAGGAGGTGGGGTATCGATCACAAAAATTTCCCGTCCGCTATCCGGGTTGAATCCATAACGCGCACCGTATACAGAAGCGTCCGCGTAGTGTGCTTCTTGGATGCGTTTCTCTAGGTCGATTGACCAGCGTTTATCGGTTATGGTTGGCTTTGCCATTGGTGTTCCCACCTTGGGCCCTGCTGCGGTGACGTGAACAGGTCCAACCGCGCGGTCGTGGCTTTCTGTTTTCAAGCCTCCCGTGGACATTGGGGCATGAGGAATTAAAGGTCGAAGGCTAGGAAGGGTACCCCAGAGGGGCGAGCGTGGACGAGAAGGACGACATTAGCAAGAGCGATTTGGCTCGTGCGAAAGTTCAGGACTTCAGTTCAGATGTGCGACGCAGAATCAGTGGTTTTGAGTCTCAAAAAGCAGTCGATACTTTACTTTCCGCTCCAAAATTGATCCGGCGTGAATTGCAGGAAATGTCATTCTTCGGTGCCCTAACTCGCTTCCCTGCAGCTACAGTACTTTTCTGCTTGATACTAACAGCATTTTTCGCTTATCATTCAGGAATCACTGACCAGTGGAGAGATGATCATCAATCGATGAATGTCAATGGAGATTTGGCTGCATTCCTGCCTGAAGGCAGTCAGGTCGGCGCCGATATTGCTGAAGTCGAATTGGATTGGACTACTAACGTGATGATCATTTATGTAGAATCAGGAGAAAATAATATCACGGATCAACCCATTCTCAAACAGATGGATGAACTCGAAAGATTACTGAATTACCAAGTTTCAGATGATGGAGTTGAAGACAATATCATCTATATTCTGAGTATTTCATCTGTTGTTAAAGAAATCAACTCAAGTGCACCCCGGGTTGCCAATTCATTCGTCCAAAATGCTGGCGAGGCTTGTCCACTGCAGGGAGCATGCACATGGCTGGCTGAAAATGCGAGTGCTCAAATTCAGCAGTACGCCGATATTGTGGGCGGATACAGCATCCCTGAAGATCAAACTAGGATTAACCAAATTATCGGTGAGTTACCAGAAAATGCCCGTGACAAATTGGTTAGAGATGTCGGGAAAACCGAAAATAAAACGTTGGTTAGTGAAGAAAGTGATTTTGGCTGGAATCGGGCCGTGATTATCATTGGTGTTGCAGACAATAATCTAGACATGGGGAAATTGATTGAGGATACGCAGGCCGATATTGACCGTCTTGGCAGAACCAATAACTGGGGAATAATGAACGATTATAATGACAATTGCCCAGATAGTAAACAGCCTGAACCTGACCCTCTCTGTATCCGCATGACATTGACGGGCCCTACCCCCATTACCAATGCGGTGACTGAATATACATTCATTCTATTTTGGCAAATTTTCCCAGTCGGTGTTGTTGCTGTTGCACTCGTATTATTCCTGTTCCACTGTGATGTTTTACAGACTGGGAAAATTCGTTGGTTTCAGGGTGTCAAGGTTGTGATTATCGCAGGATTGCCCACGCTTTGCTCGGTTTTCGCCACTCTAGGTATGATTGGCTGGACCAATTATGAAGTGACAATGACTGTGATTATTGTAGGTCCAATTATTCTCGCCCTTGGCGTTTCGTATGGTCTGCATATTACCAACCGATATGCGGAATCGAAAGGTACACCGAAAGAGAAAATGGCTCTTGCTTTACAGTCAACAGGGCGGGCTGTTTTCCTTTCTGCAGTCACAACTGTGATCGGCTTCGTATCTCTGATTCTAACCCCTATGGCTCCAATCAAAACTGTCGGTGTATCACTGGCAGGTGGAATCATTTTGGTTTACTTGTTTACAATGGTCATGGTTCCCAACCTGACAATGTTACTTGATCTGAAAAAGGCTTCACACCCACCTCCCAAGATCTTCGTTGCTGCTGTGAGAGCACCCATTCGTTGGAACAAAATTGCTCTTTCTGTTTTCATCATTTTAATGCTGTTTAGTGGTCTTGTTAGTCGGGAAAATATCGTAGAAGACGTGAATTTACTTGAAATGGCACCCCAAGATGAACCCGCTGTTGAAAAAATGATTACCTATTCCGAGGAATTCGAAGGGGGCCAAGTTGGAATGATTTTGGTTAAAGCGGATATTGAAGCCGAACCAGAATTCCTGACACCTGGGAATAATGAAGGACAAAAAGATCCTTTTGAAAATATGAAGAAAATTGAAAATTTGACTGAAATGGCCAATACTGTCCCCCAAACTACTGCTGTTTCAATTGCGTTCCTGATTAAATCCGTAGGGGCCTCACTGAATTTTTCGGGTTCAGATACGATTGGGGCGTTTTGTGCACCAATGCCTGACGTCCCTAGAGAAGTGTGCAATATTTTGTTTACACAGGAATACAATGGCAGTGCAACATTCTGGACTGTTTTGATGGAACTTGATCGAGACCAAACCGCTGGTACTGAAGTGCAAAGTTTCCTCATTTCCGTATTTTATGACGGTTTGACGCCTGAATTGCGACACTTCTTCGTTTCAAAGAATTTCCAGCGCTCATTGATTTACATCGATATGCCATTTATGCCTGTCAAGCAAACAGAAGCAGCGGCAGCGGCAATCGATGGTTTTGCCGAAGACAGAGATGGCTTCGGATTTGCACCCAGTGCCCTCATTGGAGTCGCTGCTGTCACCATTGATGTGAATAACCTCATCGTGGATAGCCAATGGCAATCCCTCGGCTTTGCCCTTCTATTCACTGTGGTTACACTTGGTTTTGTATTCCGTGATGCGAGATTTGCAGTGTTAACAACATTTCCAGTGATTTTCACTGTGGCAATGCAGTGGTATGTCATGGACTATTTCTCAGTGACACTTTCACTGGTCACGGTGATGATTGGCTCAATATTGGTAGGAGTTGGTGTTGATTTCTCAATCCATATTGCCAATCGTGTTCGCGAATTGGGAGGGACTCTAGAAGCTATACAAGATGCTTGTGCAAGTACAGGGATGTCACTGTTTGAAGCGTTTGTCGTGACATCTGCTGGTTTGATGACTGCCTATCTCATTCCCATTCCTGCACTCAAACCCTTCGTCACTGTGATCATCATCTTGCTTGTTTTTGCAGCCCTAAGTGCATTACTTCTACTACCAGCAATCTATGCATTATTCGTCAAGGAAGGTTGGGGGCTTGCTGGTGGTAGCGACGCCATGCGCCGAAAGGCGGGACTTGCAGGTGGCTCAAAAGCCGTTTCTGCACAACGTGATGCTGCGGAATCCTATGATGCCGTACTCCTCAGCAGCGCTGATGACGCATGGTGAACACTTTCAAACCGTGGCGAGCCCCTAGGGGCTCGATGGTCGCATACTGGTTGATGAAGTCCGAACCTCACGTCTACCCTTGGGAGCAACTGATTGAGGATGGAAGTACGCATTGGGATGGAGTAAGGAACTACCAAGCAAGAAATACAATGCGTGATGATATGAAAATCGGCGATCTAGTTCTATTCTATCATTCGAACACCAAGCCGCCCCATGTTGCTGGAGTTGCCCAAGTGTGTCGTGAAGGTTATCCCGACCATACGGCTCAAGATCCGAATTCAAACTATTTCGACCCAAAAGCCACACCCGAAAACCCTCGCTGGATGATGGTCGATATCGAACCGGTTGAAGCCATGGAAGAAATTGTCACTTTACCCGATATGAAAGCCAATCCAGCCCTTGAAGGAATGCCTTTGTTGGCCAAGGGATCGAGACTGAGTGTCCAATCAGTCCCCCCTGAATATTATGCTGAAGTTTGCCGTATGGGGGGACTTCATTGAGCGATATCCCTGTCGCCGCACGTGCAGCTAGAATAGAGTATGCCATTCGAGATGTTGTCGTCCCTGCAATCGCTCTTGAGCAGGAAGGGCATGAAATTATAAAATTGAATATTGGTGATCCAATCGCTTACCCAGGACTGCCAACACCTGAACACATGGTACACGCTTTCCAAGAAAGTTTGGCAAGAGGGGAAACTGGATATTCCCCCTCTTATGGCCTACCTGCTTTACGAACTGCTATTGCCAAAGACGAGTGCAGAAAGGGATGGGATTGTTCATTAGACGATGTCTATGTCTGCCACGGCGTCACAGAAGCCCTCCAAATCATCTTCACGGCTACACTTGAGCCAGGAACCAAGGTGCTTGCCCCCGGGCCTCACTACCCTCCCTACATGGCATACCCACAGTTGTTTGGGGCTCAAACAATCGAATACAAACTCGATGCTGGAGATGGATGGCGTGTTGACTTTGCTGATATCGAAGCAAAGATGGATGAAAGTGTACGATTGCTGGTCCTTATCAATCCAAATAACCCAACCGGGAATGTCGCGAGTTCAGATGATATTGACCAATTGATATCTATTGCAGAACGATGGCCAAACTGCATGATTATTGCCGACGAAATTTACGACGAACTGGATTTTTCCGGCACACAAATCAGTGTCGCATCTCGAAGTGATTCAGTGCCTGTCTTTACATTAAATGGCGTTTCAAAAGTTTACTATGCCCCAGGTTGGAGAATCGGATACATGGCATTGCATGATCCAACGAATCGATTGGGGTTGGTGAAAGATGGAATCGAACGCTTGCTAAGGTCACGCCTTTGCGCTTCTACCCCTGCACAAATGGGGTATTTAGCGGGCCTTGAAGGACCGAGAGACTGGATGAAAGAATATACGCGGAAAGTTCTATCTCAAAGGGATTTATGCCTGCAGCGGATTTCCAATATCGATGGTCTCGAAGTTCAGTCTCCAGGGGGGGCATTCTACATGTTCGTTCGACTAACAGATCCCACATGGGCAAAAGATGACAAGAAATTTGTGCTCGAATTATTACACCAAGAACATGTCCTTCTGGTTCACGGAAGCGGATTTTCAGAGGAAATGGGGAAAGGTCATTTCCGACTTGTTTACCTAGCAGATCATGATGTATTGAACACTGCATTTGATCGAATTGAGCAATTCTTACAGCGCACTCGCTGAAGTCAGCTAACGTTGCTCCCACGGTGTGGTTCCCGTAGCGTGTAATCGCAACCGCTTAGAACCATGGTCAAAGTCGACAACCAATGCGAACTGTCCGGATGGTGTTCAGCGGTCTCGCATTGCTGATTTGCTTGGTGCCTATCAGTTCGGCCGAAGTTGACATTGTCGACTATGAAACATTCGACTTTGGATTGCTAATTCCAATCATCGCTGCTTCAATTGGTACAGTAATGCTATGGCAATGGATTTTACCACTCAGCCTTGGAAATCTACAGGTGGCCTTTGAAGTGGATGACGACCTGTATGAAGTTCACCGATTGACCCGTACTAAAATGCAGATCAAAGGACTTTTGGCATTACGGGGAGTCTCAGTAGGAGTCATGTCATATCTCATGGCAATGGGGGGCATCATGCTCATTGTAGCTGAATTATTGATTGGGCCGGGGGTATTTTTCAGACCCATTGTTTACGTCACAATCGTTTTCATAACTGTGCCAATTATTGTATCGCCCATCGTCACAATGCACGCGCAAATTCGGGCGATGAATAAACGACTTATCCATCAAAAAATTTCAACCCAAATCGTTGGATATATTGGTACTACATTAGCCATGTTGATGATTTTATCATCAATCCTTTACTATGGCTGGTTTGCAGCAAATTCCAATGATAGCTACGATTCAGCAACGATGATCCAATGGATTGGTTACGCTTTACTCGTTTTCATGTCGCCCACCATTTTCGCTTATGGTCGGATTATGGGCGCCTCGTGGAACACACTACTACTCTCAAAATGGCGTACAGCAAAGGGTTGGAAAACGCCTATCGACCCCGATAGCCCGAGATTCTTACGGCGATTTATCGCTCTCTTCCTTGTAATGTTCCTTGCAACCATGCCACTCGCTGCAATCAATGGAATTGTGACACTGGTTCACGTAATTATCAATCAGCCATCCAATGCTGAACGTCTGCTTGATGTGGGTGGAATTCTTGGAGAGGCGATATATTCCATGGTTGAAAATTCCGAGTACATGCGGAAGATAATTTCCCTCAAGGCATTGCAAGAAGTTCTCGCCTCATATCTGATGCTCAATGTCGCGATTGTTGGCCTTGCATTCATCTTTGAATTGACCCGTAACTTGTTCCTCGGGGGGCAAACATTTGCAGGAGTTGGAGGTGTGATTCTGGCTCAACCAAGAGACATCCGTACTGAACCAGAGGTACAAGGGCGAATTCTATTCTTTGGCTTGGCGGGATTTTCCGGTTACGTCGTGCTACTACTCGTTCTGCAAACATACAAGGAATTCAGCCAACTAATGCCTTATGGTGACAAAATTACAGAAGAATTGTTGCTGCAAAGTACATGGCAATTTATTGCTGCAGGGCAATTGATTTTCCTCTTGACATGGATACTTTCAATCGGTAGATTTGGCCACCTACGTGGACTCAAATTCGACCTCTCACCTGACGAACGGCGAGAAGGTGTCATCATGGCAGGTGGTGGCGATTGGATGCGTGATCATATCGAAATCGCTGCAAGAGCGGATGACATCGCCACCCTGAGAAATTTCCAAACTGAAAAAATCGATGGTGATAAGGCAGTTGTACGGCTTGAAAAAGGCCGTGCGAGAATGATCGAATCCGCGCTACGTGGTCTCTGGCCAAGAGCCATTGAAGAAGCTCGTAAAGTACTGGCCATTCAAGGTGGTGAAGATGATGAAGCACGAATGATCATTGCAACAGGCCATATTGCATGCCGCAGGTTTGATGCTGCCAAGGAATCTCTGCGCGGAATGGAGCAACCTGAGGGGTACGATGAACCTGAATTGCTCTCACTTACAATGGAGTGGCTTGATCCTTGGGCGGGTCGAGTAAGTCCTGATGACCTGTATGATTGGGAAAATAATTCGACTGTGGATCACCTTCGAGAGATGCAAAAGCGCCTGAAATCATGGTCGCCAGATACTGCCCTTGGGACAGCACATACGGACAAATTATCCCTACATGCGCAAATCTCCAGTGCGGCAATGCTTCGTGCACAGAGACGTAGTGAAGAAGCCCTCGACCTCTGCTTAGACCTCGTACGAACTCACCCCGATTCAACATTGGCAAGAATTGCTTGTTCTCTATGTATGATTGATTTGGGAGAGTGGTTTGATGCATTGGATGTGTTTGAAGAAGTCAATGAATCCAGCCCTGAAGACCCCCGTGTTCAAGCACTCGGTGCGATTCTAGGATTCCAAGCTGATGCTGATGAATTGGAAATTGCACTAGCGATCGGAACTGATACGGAAAAAGATGCGTGGATTGATGATGCTCCAGTCAACCCCTTTGCCGCACTGGCCGCCCATAAGGGGATGGATGAAGCATTGAATGCCAATGTTATGGTAATCGCTCACGAGGCACTAGAAAGAGGGGCAACTCCTGTTTACTCACAGCCTCTCGCCATTATTCTCCTGAACTGGGCGATTTTGCTCCCTGCATGGTTTGTACTTGGCTGGCTAGTTTGGCTTGAAACGGGACAGAACTTACTCATCGGTGGAATGACTACCCTCGCATTGGCTGGTTTACATATTTTCACGCGAAGATTTAGGAAACTACAGCGCCGAGTCATTAAGCACAGAGACCAACGTGGAATGATGCTTTATGCGAAGAAAATGAAGGGCCACAACGTGATTGGGGACGAAAATAAACTCCCGATTGGAAACCATCTCTTACTGAAGGGCTTGCTTGTTACAGTCAACGGAAATGTGTTTGATATCGGATTCCCTGGATGGCTGGTTGTACGCTTGCCAAAAGAGCGCGAACGGCAATTTAAGAACCGGTTGAGAAATCGAATGCGGGAAATGAAATCCAGTCGACTTGCCCGTTCACAACCTCTACCTGATCGCTGGTGGACAAAACGTCCGAAACCTGTTGACAAGGGAATGCGGACCCTTGAACGCCTGATTGGCCCTGCGGCTTACAGAGGCTCACATAGGCGCAGCCTTGGTATCCAGGGTAAGCAATTGGAATCTGGTCGACAAAGGGATCGGAAACCAATCATGGACACCCGTCCTGGTCAGCGTGGAATACCTACACACTCAAATCCTGATGAAGGAACTGCACGACGACCAACATCCCGACCTGAGCAAGTTCAAAGAATACAAAAAATTTCAAGAATCCCTGAAAGCAAATCCAATCGAAGAAATCAAGATGATACTGAAGATGATTTCCAAGATTTTTCATGAGGTGAATCTATGCCTCTCGTTGATGATTCAATGGATGAATCAACACCTTGGCTAATCGAGAAATTACGGGAACGATATGCCTCTACAGATTCAGGACTAATCATAGATACTGAAATCGCGGATGCACATGTTTGGTGTATTACATTACCCGCTTTTGAAAAATGGTTTTCAGAGTTGGAAACCATCACCAGTCAAACTCTTGGGCGAAGATTGGCCTATGCCGCAGCGGAATCGGAAGAATGGCTGTGGAGTTTGGCACTACCTTTGCCTAACCCCTGGATTGGTAAAGAAAAGAAACGAATAGCCACAATAAATTTCGATTGGGCCACACGAGGTTTGGGGCAACTCGAAATGCTAGAGTCGACCAGCGAGGGAACCACCCTGCTGGTTGCCAACCGTGGGCAAACAGCAATTGCTGCAGGGATGGGTAATGCGGCTTGGGAACGAATTCAGGATGCAAGATTTCGATTCCAGTGGTCTGACCGTGGCGCAGGTGAAACCATCGTACAAGCAACAATAGATTCGCGTGAGATTCCTTCTGCAAAAAATGCCCATATATCATGGACAAATTGTAAGGGTAATATTTCAAATGATAAGCGACTATTCAATCGCGCTCGGCATGAAACTGCCGGAGTGTGGACTGTAGAGGGGAATCGGGTAATGATGCTTCAAGCTGATTTGTTGTACCGATTTGAGGCCTTGACAATACCCTATCTGGCAGAAACGCCCCGAAATACAGATCCTAGGACTGAATGGATTGGTCTTTCCGAAATTGAAAAAATTGTGTTGTGGGATTCGATGGCTGAAGCATCGAGAAAACAGTTCCTTGCTTCGGGGGAATTGGTTCTTGTTGCAGAACCTGAACATTGGATTGCAGTGGCGAATCGATACTTGGCTCTACAAGGGCTAGGGTGTGTGACTTCCGCTATCGGAATTGACGAACATGGGGGTGTGGACTTACACATTTCTGCGGCGCTACATCCAGCCATTGTTGTGGGGCGCCTCATCGGATGTTGGGAACGCGCTGAAGGACGCCCTGCCAGAGCAAGTTGGTCGACAGATTCCGATGGGCATCAAATTCGACTTGAAAGTCGACGAGAAATTGCGGAGTGAAAAAATATAGCCGGATATTAGCCTGATACTGGGCCACACGGCCCCACTCAAGCATTAAGTGTAAAGTGTAATGTCGCTAAAGAGTCGAAGGGTGCTACGCACCCTGTGGAGATGAATCATATGGGTCTAAATCACAACCAATGGGCTGTCGTCGCAATAACCGCAACAATCTGCTTAGCCGGCATGTATACCATCGTCGGTTCAGCGCTTGAAACACTAGATTCTACTGGGTTCGAAGGGGCTGGAGACGATATCCAAGCACCTGATGATGAAACTCAGCAAGAAGGTGCAGATTACGATGATGATGGCCTCAGCGATCGAATGGAAATTACCCAATACGGGACTGATTTTGACAATGATGACACGGATGGAGACGGGTTGCTCGATGGTTGGGAAGTTGCCAATGGCTTAGACCCACTAGATGACGGGGACGCCGACTTTGGTGAAATCGAATCTAGTCAAAACCCAAATGAGGATGATGTCACGACTGGGGAGAACAACGAGACTTTCCCAGATCCAGACAATGGACCAATGGGCGACCCGGACCGTGATGGATTGCCAAATGCCGAAGAGGCTGAATATGGTACAAACCCCAATCTCCGCGACAGTGACTCAGATGGTCTCAATGACGGTTGGGAAGTCCTTCACCAGCAGACTGTAATTGGCGCAGATGGTATTCCTTTCACTTTGATGAATCCAACCGATGCAAATTGGGATTGTAGTCTTCTCAGCCCGCAAGTTGTTGCAGACTGGATTGCCGCATTCGGTATGGATGAATGGAACATGCTAGAAGATTCCTTCTCCGGACGCCATTCCTGCGATACTGTTCTTGATGTCGATTCGGATACCATGCCTAATTATATCGAAGAGCGATATGGTACAGACCCCTGGTCGGAAGACAGTGATGGTGATTTGATTGGCGATGAAGTCGAGGTCGCATTTGGTGACATCACTATCAACTCATTCTGCGGAAACACCGTTAATTCCATGTCAATTTCAGCACCGTTCACGCAAGCTCGTATCGTCGAAGAAAACCTTGCATGGTTTGAGGAAGACATGGACAATGATGGTCGCACTAACGGCCCTGGTGACTGGGATACAGATGGCGACGGTATGCCAGATGGATTTGAGTACTGCTACAATGAAATTCTAGACCCTGCGAATGCTACAGATTCATTTTCAGATTCTGATGGGGATGGGTTGTCTAATGTGGAAGAATATCAAGTGGCATACACTTGGGGCGCATCTCAATTCACAGACCCAACTGATGCGGATTCTGATGATGACTTCATGCCTGATGGTTGGGAAGCAAACAATGGATTGAATCCACGTAATGGTAGCAATGGAAATGATGACCCGGATCATGATGGATTTGACCAGAATGGAAACGGGGATGTTCGCCTTTCACAGTTCGATGGATTTGCGCGTGTTCATGCCATTTCTGTAGAACCATATCAAGAAGTAACTGCAAACCAGACTGTTGCTTGGGCCAAAGTGACACTCTCAGGGGCCAGTTCTGGCGGATCACAGTATGAACTGATTCCACTTTCAGCACCATGTGACGGATTTGTTTACTCAATTTCTGCTCAAGTGAATGAAGAAATCACAGAGCGAAGTTTTGTCTGGATGAATATTGTAGAACACAATGAAAGATTCACCAACCTCGATGAATACGAAGCCCGTGACCGAGACGGAGATGGCGTCATTGATGGTCGCTCAAGTGACCCGCTTAACCCTGATACCGATGGGGATGGTTTGCTTGATGGTATCGAAGTAATGGGTTGGACAATTCGTGTGGTTAATCGTGGTGTCAACGAAGTTCATGTCACCAGTGACCCTGGTGTTTTCGACACCGACGGAGATGGGCTAAACGATAGTCGCGAATATTACGTCACCTATACCAATGCAAGTAACCGAGACACTGACAGTGACAATCTAGAAGATTACACTGAATCTGTCGATGGGTTTGTGTGGGATGGTGTCCCATACACAACCAATGCATCCATGTTCGACACAGACAATGATGGACTTGAAGATGGTGAAGAAATCGCTCTTGGCCTGGATCAATACATCACTCATGCAAACAACTCCGATACAGATAATGACACTCTGAATGATGGAGATGAAGTTCTCTTTATTCCCCGCCCATGGCAGTCTGCCACAAATCCACTTGTTAACGACACCGATAATGATGGAATGCTAGATGGTTGGGAAATGCAGGTTGAATCGACGACTGAAAATACCCGCTCACATTCGTTGTGGATTTCAATGAGCCCTTGGCGGCCTGTTGGATGTACCGACTCATCTTGTGAGAAGGCCGCAGGTGGCTGGATTTATCTAAATGGAATTCAAGAATGGTCTGGAAGTGCAGGGGATGCCGACAATGATGGGAAGGCAGACCCGAAATATTTCGTTCATGAAATGAATCTGACTGGATTCTCTATGCCTGCAGAGGGTGGGCGTTGGGCACTTGACCCAGCATTGGGCAGTCTACCTGATGCCAATTTTGATGTCGATAATGATACACTTCCAAACGCTATGGAGGCGCCAGATCGTTGGAACACTAACCCGGTCGACGATGATACAGATGGAGATCGATTGGCCGATGGTTGGGAAGTATACTGGTCCGACAAGGCCCTTGAATTGGGGCTCTCCAACTCTGAAGAATTGCAAGGATTCGGAGCCCGTGGGCCGATGGATCCGAGCATGATTGACAGTGACTTAGATGGGATTGAAGATGGTGAGGAAGATTTCGACCAGGATGGTTTGAACCGAACCAACCTTCTGAACCGTTATTGCCCATCCCACAATGATCCAACGACGTTTAACTGCCACATTGATCCTACAACGGAAGATGGGGCACAGTTCTACAATGACTTGGAAAATTTCACCAATTATGAAGAACTGCTCAATGGTACGAGTCCAGTTCAGAACGATACCGAAGGTGATGGCCTAGAAGATGGTCCTGAAGTATTCTATCAAGATCATGACAATGACGACATGGCATCTGGTTGGGAATATTACTTCCAATTCGACCCATTCGATGCTGCCGATGCAATCATCGATGTTGATCAAGATGGTTACACAAACAAGTGTGAAGAGAAATGGTACACAAATCCACGTGAACCGACCAGCTTCCCCGGTCAAGGTCAACACTGTGATAACTTCGAATGAAGTGATTCAACGTAGATATGCGCCCTTTAGGGCGCTCAATCAAACCAACGATTCAAAACAGTGTAGGTAGCCCTATAGGCATGGTGAAGGGAATAGGGCGCCTAGGGTTGGCCTTGTGTGTTTTTTTCCTCCTCGTGCCCACAGGGATGTCTCAAACAACTCCGAGACAACACCATAATCAAGATCATCCTGATGATGCACCACAAATTATCATTGATCAATATCAAGGTATACTTGTTGAATCAAGCCTCAATATCACGGGCTCCTATGTCGATGAAGAATTGCCCACTTCGATGACATGGAAAATAACCAATGCACTGGAATTGGTGGCAGAAGGTGACCTGGTTGGTAATCTGAGTGAATCAGATTCCCTGCACGAATCAAGTCGGGATTCATGGCAATTTTCCCTGAATGTCAATATTTCATCTTATGTACCCTGCTCATGCATCCTGGAAATCTCAACTACCGATACAAACAACCAACACAACGTTGCCCAACTGATTCTATTTTCCCATGATGGTGCTGATGACAGCCAATTGCCCCCAAGTATCATCCTTGAGAAACCCCATGAACACCTAACAGGAACTGTAGAATTACACGCAATCGCAATGGATGATAATGGACATCCCGTTGTCCAATGGGCGATAACCAATAGTAGTGGAATAGCAAGTGATTGTGCGCAAAATTGGATTGAAACACCGGATACGGTCCAATGGCATAGCTTGACTGAGGATCAAGTTCCACATCCCAGCCAAATGTGGGCATTTGACACTACCATATACGAGGATGGTGAATTTTCACTGATTGTCCGAGCCGTTGCGGAAGATGGGCTGTACTCAACTTGTGCATGCCAAACCGTAGGTATTGACAATCATGCACCAACCGCTATCATCGAAGGGCCGACCGATTTGAACGAATACACCGGAACCGTTCTTTTCGATGGAACTGGTAGTAGCGATCAATATTGGGGAAGGGAAGAACTGGTATTCTTGTGGGTCCTTGAAAATGAACTGGGTGAAAAAACAATTGAAAGTGGAGGGGATTTACGTACATTTGAGACTGATGCATCGCGTTCAGGAAATTACACTCTCACACTGACGGTTGCAGACGGCGTAGGATTTTCAGATGTAATAACACATCAATTCAATATCACCAATACCGCCCCTGTTGCCGCTTTGAGAATCGCGGGTCAAGCATTGATTGATGGAGATGTAATCACACTTGTTGATGACGGTCAATGGTTGCTTGAGTGTGGCGACTCAGTAGATAGTGACAACGACAAATCAGGACTAACTTGTACATGGTATATTGACAATGAACCGATGATGACAGGATGGGAGCGGCAACTGCAAAAACCTGTAGACCTTTCAACTTCACATAGCTTGATGCTCGAAGTCACAGATGATGATGGTGAGATGGATACGATCACAGTAACGTTTGGCATCCAAGGAACACCTTCTGACCCGATGTATAATGCCGACACAGAGGGAGGGTACGGCTTTTGGTTGATGATGATGATATTCGGACTCATTCTTGTCGTTCTGCGGGCTACAATGACTCTAAGACGATACTTTTCAGGAAACTCAACGCCAATCCCAAAGTGGAAACGAAAATGACCCGAATGCCTCATGAAGGGATGGCGATTCGGGTATGACGATGTATGGGAGGGTTACCTCAGCACTGGGCAAGCGCCCTAAAGGAATCGAGCATTCCGAGATGCGGCAAAGGCAGCGAGATTTCTGTGCCGGCATGACAGCTAATTCTGTTGCGATTATCACCAACAATCCAGTGGCTATTCGAAGCCGAGATACACACCATCGACATCGATTCAATTCATACCTACACTATCTAACTGGCTGGCACGGTGAAGACGGAGTTGCTGTATTCTTCCAATCAGATGGGGGTTGGAAATGCAGGCTATACGTACGCCCACGTAATGTAAAAATGGAAATCTGGACCGGGAAAAGGCCAGGGTTGG
>Ga0066836_10000167_pt1 | contig 27594 bp, 19 predicted proteins | sample ETNtaG_18_FD_71568 | JGI IMG/M metagenome (GOLD analysis project Ga0066836, IMG submission 71568) | Marine microbial and viral communities from oxygen minimum zone, Eastern Pacific Ocean - ETNP201302SV91 | ecosystem: Environmental > Aquatic > Marine > Oceanic | place: Pacific Ocean: Eastern... | reverse complement strand
TGATGCAGATAGGCGATGTCATGGACGCACAATCATACTATGACTCGTTGTTAACTCAAGGATATTCTCCAGAACAGGCTCAGCAATATACAGCTCAGCATTACCCTGGGTTCTCTGCAACTCCCACAGCCCCGCTCCAGGATCTAATGCAGCCACTTGCACCACCGATGCAAGACATGGCCCCAACTTTCGCGGAACCGAATTATGGAATGCCAAACCCATCTCAAGGAATGAATCATATGGATACAGCACCAGGTGTTGGTGCAAATCGAAGTATGGTGAAAGTACTCGCGATTGGCATGATTACCCTCTTAATTGTGGGTGGAGTAACGGTTGGTGCGCTGTATGCCACCGATGTCCTTGGTGCTGATGAAAAAAATGAAAGTGGACTTGTAGGTACATGGGCCAATTTGGGTGATGACACTATGACTTTCAAAGATGATGGAACAATTGGCGGATTTGATGATGAAGACAACATTGCGGCAGCTAAATGGAGCCTTTCAGGAGATGAATTGACGCTTACAATTTCCTCACTGTCCTTTGATTGTGGTGATGATCTTATTCCACTGGACTGGGTAGATGATGGTATGGACGATTGTTATGATGGTAGTGATGAAGGACCATCGCAATCTTACATTGATGAACACACAGTTGAAGACGAAATTGAAGTAGTTTACAAATATCTGATTAAGGACGATGTTTTGTTTATTGAATGGATTAGCTACAACGGTGAGGGAATGGATGATGAATCTGAAGGACACTGTTCTGTTTTAATTCGAGAAAGTAAAAGGCCAGATAGTTCTGGAGAATTCGAGGATATGGCGAACACGAGGTCACCCAGTTGGTGCACAGAACTCGATTACGGCTCAGAAGATGACATCTGAGTATGAATGTATTGAAGTAGTGCAATCATGAGCGTAATTTCATGGAAGCACAAACCTACTATGAATCATTAACTGCTCAAGGGTACTCTTCTGACCAAGCTCAGCAATATACAACTCAGCATTATCCTGGCTTTACAGCAGCGGCACCAGTCATGGCAGAACCACAAATGCAGGCCGCTCCAACTCAAATGATGGTTGGTGACGTTAGTGGTATGGAACAACCCATGCAACCAATGTCTGCTCCTGCACCAGGTGGTAAGAAAGGGTGGAGAATTGCAAATGGTATCTTTGGCCTAATCTTTTCATTGATGATGCTTGGATATTCATTTTGGATTAAAACAATGGTTGATGAAGTTGGTAAAGAACTTGAGAAAGAAATTGAGAACTCTAATGCTATCGAACAAGCTATTGCTGCTGATTTGATAGATCAAACTAGAGACCTTATCTCGACACTTTCCACCCTTTACACAGTTCTTACATTACTGGCTGTAGTCATGCTAGTAATGTCAATTTTACAATTTTTGAACAAACCTTGGGGCGCTAAAGCATTGCTCGGTTCAGTGGGCCTTTTCCTTGTTGTTTTACTCGCCACTTCAGCCTATGAGTATTCAGCCTTCAATGATTTAATTGATGAAGTAAATGAATGGGAATTTGATGAAGATGAAAAAGCTGAAAACATTCCAATTGGAATGACACCAGCATCATTTGGTGCCTATTGCGCATTGCCTTGTTTCTTTATGTTCTCATTATTTGCCTTCTTAGGTAGATCAAAAGGCGAACCTGTGACTATGAGCCCAATGATGCCCTAATGTGTCAAAATCCGCTTATCAATTGTTTCAAGTAGTGATGTAGGGGTTGTCTCACCATGGATGCGAATACGTACTATCAATCGTTGGTCGACCAAGGCTACCCTGCTGATCAGGCTCAACAGTACACCTCTCAGCATTATCCCGGTTTTGGAAGCGCACCTCAAGCTGCCCCAATGGCCGCTCCAATGACGCCATCTCAAATGATGGTTGGTAATGTAAGCAATATGCAACAACCAACCAATTATGCCATGATGCCAATGGGGACGATCGAGAAAACCACTTGGGTTTCACCATGGGTTGCTGTAGGTGTAATTTTTCTCATGATGTTCATGCCCTTCATTGATGTTGGGCTTGGCATTGAATTCACTGGGTTTGAGCTTATGGGTGAAGTTGCAGACTTAATGTCTGAGTTTGAAGAAGATACAAGTTCCGATGGTGAGGGTGGAAATGAAGACGTCCCTACGGAATTCATGTTCTTTGGTATAGCAGTACTAATACTGGCATTTTCACCATTCATATTTTTGTTTTCAGCCATATTATCAGCAGCATTGTTGGGTATGGGAAAACATCCAGTGGTGATAGGTGCACTTCATTTGTTTGTATTTGGCGCTTTCATGGTATGTTCAATCATTGGAACAATTGACGAGGGCGGTCTTTCATTCTCGGTTCATGGCGACATTGCAGGCTTCGGTTTCTTCTTTGCAGGTTTGGCTGGAATTGGGCTTTGTATCAAGGCTTGAGTTATATTGCCCCTTAGGGGCATAAGTCTCTCGAGCGGGACGCTCATATAGGGGAAGCAGTTCGGCGAACTGCTCCAAGGTGGATATCATGGCTCGTTCATTACATCACGCAGTTCGTGAAACATGGAAACGTCCGAAGGATGCTTTGCCATATGACTACCGCCGTGACCGAATGGCTGAATGGCGCCGTGATCCTGTAATCAACCGCATTGAAAGGCCTACTCGATTGGACGCAGCACGTCGAATGGGTTACAAGGCAAAGCAAGGAGTAGTCATGGTAAGAACCCGAGTTCGCCGAGGTGGTCTACGCAAATCAAAGATTAACATGAAGCGTAAACCATCCAAGATGGGTATGCTCAAAATCACCATGGCAAAGAGTACCCAGCGCATCGCTGAAGAGCGTGTTGCACGAAAATTCCCTAATCTCGAGGTTCTCAACTCTTACTGGGTTGGAGAAGATGGAAAAAACAAGTTCTTCGAAGTAATTCTTGTAGACCCTAGCCACCCTTCAATTCAAGCTGATAAGCAACTTGGATGGGTCGCAGAGCGCCGACACACAGGACGAGTCTACAGAGGAAAGACTAGTGCTGGAAAGCGTGGTCGAGGACTTCGTCGCAAGGGTAAGGGCGCTGAGAAGATTCGCCCTTCACTAAAGGCCAATAAAAACCGTGGTAAGTGAACTTGGGTTTAGCCCAATATTGATGGGGCCCGGTGCTTTCGTCTACTTTGATGGGTGAGTCTGTAACCTCGGAAATCCGTGGGATGCCAGTAATTCTTCCCGATGGGCGGTTTCTTGGTACTGTGCATGATGCAGTCGTTGACATAGAGTCATGGTCATGTACACATTTGTTCGTGGCTAAACCGTCTGCTGATTTAGTTGAAGATCGAGTACATGTAGCGATTCCTTGGCGATGGGTTAAGGCTATCGAAGATGTGATTATATTACGTTGGTTTCCACCCACACCCATTCCTCGGATCCCCGTGAACCCTTGATAAAGGGCTAATTGCTCGCAATAGATGGCGGAGAGTTGCGTAAGTGACACTCTGACCCATTAATGCGTGAGGTATTCCAGTGTTACAATTACATGTGCTCGGCACGTCGAGTGCTCGTTTCGCCCATGGTCGTTCGGTCTCAGGGTCAGTGCTTGATACACCTGGTGGCATAGCCCTTATCGACTGTGGAGAGGGAATGCAAAAACGAATCTTGGATCACAATAAGACCCTCAAAGAATCAGGGGAAAATCGTCGTACTCGTCTATCAAGAATCCGTTGTATATTATTGACACATGGTCACCTTGATCATTCATGGGGTGTTCTCCCATTATTGCAGACATTATCACTTGACGGACGAAGAGATCCATTGACTGTTATTGGCCCATCTTCACGTGAAGCTATTGATTGGGCCACACAACACCCAGGTGAAGTTCCACCCAAAGATAGTGGAATTTCTTCTAGTGACCTTGCAATACTATTCATGCAGTGGCAATTACTTGGAACCCGTGATGAAGAATTGAGTTATCCAATCAACTGGGTATTAGTTCCATTTGATGATGAAATACCTTGTGAATCTCCTGTTCAACCACTTGAAGGAGTGACTATTACAATGGTCCCCACTCACCATGGAGTTCCATCTTGTGGATACCATGTTGCAACAGAGAATAGAGGAGGTAAATTCAATCGAGCACTAGCTAAATCTCTCAATCTAAGCCCAGAGCAAGTTTCTCTCCTTGCAGAAGGAAATGATGTCAAGCACGACGGAGACAATTTAGTTGCATCTCAATTTAGGGGAGAACCGCGTTTGGGCCGTAGCATAATGATTAGTGGCGATACATCGCATGGGCCCACTGGATTTCAAATAGAGATGTTACCCTCGCCTCCAGATTTCCTTTTACATGAGGCCACATTCTTAGCGGAAAACCAAGGAAAAGCAACTCAGTATAACCATTCAACAGCAGCTGATGCAGGTCGTCATGCAACCTCGTGCAAAGCAGGAGTTCTTGGTTTAACTCATTATTCAAGTCGTATAGATAGGACCTCGTATTCAGTTAGTGAGGCGCGAGAATATTTTTCTGGGCCAGTTATTGCAACTTGTGACGGTGACCGTTTTGAGGTTGATTCTGAAGGAAAAGTCACTCATTATCATCGTGTAGAAAATGGCTGGCAACCCTCGATATTGAGTTGAACTTGAATAGGCGACCTTGAAAGGTAGAATAACCAACCGGGCATCATGCTGCGCATGCGCTCGACGATATTCCTCGTTGCGATATTCATGCTTTCTTCTATACCTGTACAGGCAGAAGATAGTGGCCGTGCAATCATTTGTGGTGAGAGTGACATCAGTCAACTTCCTAGCCAGATTAATGTATTGGACCAGGAATGTCATCAAATTTCACTCGGCCCACTTCTACCAGGTGCAACAGTTGAATTCGACCTTAGTGCAAGTGGATTGAATTTTGATTTCTTAGTTTTCAAAGCGAACGCATTACCCGTTTACAGTAATGAACAATCCTACAGATCATCGACAATATGGGCCGAAGAAACTGTGTTTGAAGAAATCGGTCTTGGTCGGGCGAGTTACAATTGGCATTGGACTGTTCCAGATGGTACTGAATCTAATTGGTATGTAGTATTGGACAATATGGCTCATTCAGGAGATGGAGGCCAAGGTTCCCAAGGAGGTTCTCTATTGATTGTTGATTTAGACATCACATTCCCTTCTTCAAATATTTGGACTTTACATGATGAATTAGTTAGAATGGGAGTTAACGATCATAGTTTACTTGTCGACTCCTCATCAATGATTTTGGATGAGGGTACTCAAGTCCAAATTCGAGGCATACCATTAGCTGGGAATCCGGATATTTTCCTACTAACTGCAAGTCAACGGCAAAGTTACCTCGATGGCACTGCTCCAGAATTCAGTGTGATAGGTTCATCAAACCTGTTACAAATTACATCTGATATTACTGAGACGTACACAGTTGATTCTGCCCATGCTGGAATTCCTCTCTACTTGTATGCAGATAATGAACAAGGTCCCACGGGTGGTGGAGATGGTCAATCGGAAGCGATATTTACCGTTATTGTGACTTTAAATCCAGTATTGGATGGAGTCATTACTACTGGTAATCCAGGTGCCACAATAGATGTTGGTGAGTCGATTTCGTTTTCTGCAAATAGTACACCAAACCTTTCTGGCCAAATAGATGCGTCCGGATATCAATGGGACTTAGACTTGGATGGCAATTATGATTTGACTAGAAATTGGGCTGAAACATCTTGGTCCGCCCCAGGGGCTTACACAATCCGTTTGTTAACTCAAGGCATAGATTCGCAGTCAGATACAACAGATTTCGTAATTGATGTTGAAGATATGACTGCCCCCTCTGCCCAATTTTTCGGAGGTTCTTCCAACTTTCCCTATGGATATGATGCACCTATCACCCTAACCAGCTCTTCGACTGATAATCATGTCATAGAACGAGAGGAATGGTGGGTTGATGGGGTGCTTGAGCAAAGCGATAATGGGACAGGGAATACGTTCACAATTTCATTTTCACAAGGAGGAAGTCATACATTTGAACTTCGTGTTTTTGATGAGACCGGACTAAGTGATAATAGTACGATTACAGTTACTGTAACGGACATCACCGATCCTGTTGTAGACTCTATTGTGGGGCCAACCGAATTGATTGCAGGTGAAACCAAAAGTTGGACAGTTAGTGCTGATGACCCCGAATCATCATCACTAAGCTGGTCATGGGATTTTGATAATAGCGAAAACAGTGACGAAATAGGAACATCAACTGACGATAACCAAGCAACTGGAGCATTGGTAGAATGGACATTTACAGATTCAGGAACTTATTACATTACAGCCACCATTACCAACGATGCTGGCCGCACCTCAAGTCGAGAACTTCTGGTAGTTGTCGAATCTTCACCGTCCAGTGCAGCAGGTACCAGTGATGTGGTGAAATATGGAATTGCATTCGTAGTGGTAATCGTTGTTCTTGCAGGAATAGTGCTCTTTATTCGATACCAGAAATCGAATCGCGAACACCAACAAATGATGGCTTCTGAAGCCCTTCGTAAAGCCGAAGAAGAGGCTGAAGCGGCTCGTGAACCTGATCGAGATGAGCAACTGAACATGTTCCAGAGTCGATCCAGTGGATTTTCTAGTAGAGCTTCTGATGATGAATTTGCCCAAATTGCAGGAATAGATGCCGGTTATTCGTCATCGATACCACAACAGAACCAACCAACTTCTATCACTCAAAGCGATGCAAATTTACTCTCGGCATTTGAGGAACCCGAACCAGAACCTAAGGCAGAGCCAAAGCCAGAACCAAAACCAGCAATTGAGCCCAAAGTAGAGCAAAAAAGCCGTGCAAAAGTTGAGTTACCAGAATCGGTAACTAAGGGCACAGTTATCTCAAGTGGAATTGAATTACCAAGTAGCACCTTTACAAAAGTCGAGGAACCAGAAAAGGTAGTTGAGAGTGCCCCATTACCACAAATGCCAGAATCAGTAGATTCAGAACCAGAAGTCAAAACCGAGCCATCAACTTCCGCAGTCATTGGTCAATGTTCTAGTTGCGACCAACAATATGAGGTCGATATGCCAGTAGACATTGATGCTGCCCAAATTGATTGTCCAAAGTGTGGGTTTAGAAACATCATTCGACGTTAAGCGAGACCCCTGCTAAAGCAGGGGCCTCGTGTGCACATCTGTAGAACACCCTTTAGGGGGTATAGGGGGCAGTGCCCTATCGATGGCATCGAGTACACGTATTGTTCTCGCATCCCCCCGGGCCCGTAATCACAACAGTATTCTGCTTGTGATGGTCCTTCTTCTACCCTTATTGGCACCTTTTTCTGAAATAGAGGCCGCTCAAGTTAAGGCAGAAGATTTTGGTATTATTTCCGAATTACACGATGTTCTTGCAGATCGTGACATGATGCTAGATAGTGAACAAATTCGCCTACAGGCCGAATCAGCATTATCTCCAGTGCAAAACGGTATACGTTCATTGGGTAGTGAAGACCCATTGACTTATGCCGATTCTGCTCTTGATGGGATTTCAACAGTACCTACTTCTCCTGAAAATGTTGTACATCCAGATCCTATTCAATTGTTAGTGGGAGATGAAAATCCTGGCCAAGTGTACACCTTTTGGGAAACTCTATTGAATTTGACAGATTACACAATTTGGGCTCGATATCAGGCTTTGAATAATGGTCCATACCATGAGAGTTTTACAACGATTACATTGACCTCTTCATTGTTTAGCCTCTTCACTCAGACTCCGTTATTGCATGCAATAGATGTAGATGGCGATGGTGATAATGATTTGAATGTGGGGATTACAATTTCCTTTGATTTAGCACCGGGAGAAGGATGGGGGGTTCAGGGTTCACAACTTTGGCTAGAACCAACAATTGAATTCAGAGTTGATGTCATCGATCCCAATGATTCGATGTGGCCAGTAATGGAAACATTGGAAGTATCTCTGATGAAACCATTTGCTTATGGAATCGACCTTAATGAAGACGGGGAATCGTATGTATGGATGATTGATTCATTCTTCACAATCCCACCTACAGATTGGGCTCTTCAGGTTGGTTTTGAGCGATTTTGGTTTGACGTAAGCGGTGTATCTGGGAGTTTATTCGACACAATTTTACAATTCTTAGCATCTCTAACAAGTAATTTGATCCCCGAACCTGATGAGCCAAGTGATGTTGCAATTGCAGCTTTAGCAGCCCCCTATTCTGTACAGATTGATAATGGGGGACAAACAGAATGTCCGGACCACTATGACACTAGTAACCATGGTGCAGAGTCCCTCGATCATGGTTGCCGCATCGGTGCTGGTTTTGGCTATGGCCATTTTTCACCAAGAGTAAATAATGATAGAAATATTTGGGAACTATCGTACATTGAAGTAGCAATGCACCCTACTGAAAGCAGTGAAGAATTATCATCAATTTTGGATTTAACAATCCGAGACGACAGTGTCTTACCAGGTAATTCAGGTTCGGTAGGAGAAGACGGCCTACTTTCGATTGAGTATTTTGCAGATGAAAGGATGGATTTATGGCTTCATTTTCATGAAGATAGGAGAAATTATTCCGAGGAAAGTGGTGGCGCCTGTGGCCAAGGTGATGTTTGTGGAAATGTCACCGAGACCCTTGCATGGTTACGGGGAATGCCTTCAGGAACAATGACTCCAACTGAAATAGAACGCTGCTTTCAGATGCTTGGAAGCGCATCTTCACCTGAATTGCCGGGCCAAATGCCGACCCAACTTTCAATGATTATTGGAATAAAGAATTTCACGCGTGATACCACTCAAAATGTAGATGATGACACTCTTCCAATTAATCCATCTGATCCAAACAGACCGAACACATTGGTGATGATTAGATCTACGCAGTCAGTTTCATCGATTGATTATGTTTCGTGGTTTGAACGAGAAGGTGCAGAGTCGGATCATCGCATGACAAAAATACAGGCAGAAGAACTTCCGACTGGAATTGTATTGTATGGTGATTTCTGGATAGGTGGAACAGATGAAATTTCAATTGATTCAGAAGATGCAAGTTTGGATGTTCTCTCCATGGTCCTTGATGTGACGATTTTGGCAGTAGTCGACATTTTCATCGACATTGCAAATGTAATCAATAGTATTCCAACGGCTCTTGTGGAGGTAATCAGTGGTAGTACTGGTAGTGCAACTCAGGGTACAGCAATACATCTCGAGATGTATGATGATTTTGAACTTGGACGACAGATAATGCCAATAGATTCTATTTCGATAGTAATGGGTTCTTCCAATGTTCCAGTAGCCACCGGAACGCATGTACTGTTAGCAAATGATGTTGAAAATCAATTCGTTGAAAGTCGCAATGAATCTTTAGTTTCTAAATTGGTTCCAATATCCATTAGTTTACACCATGAGGGACTGAGTTCTTTACATGTAGTTGATGATAATCAAACACAATCTCAATTGATTTCAATTGGGGCGACGGGAGGACAACCACTCCGAATCCTTTTCCTTGAACATCAAGGCCAAAACGTAACTAATTCCGATTTCCAATCGATTTTAATTTCTGAACATCCCAGTACTCTTGATATCGATGTATCTTTGACTGAATTATCATTTGTTGCAGATCGTGATATCCCAGAAATCATCTATATCGGCAAAGAAGGAAACCAACGACAAGCTCTTGTCATTGAATACCTACCTGGAAATTTCACAATGGCCGTTGATGATGATGTCACTTGGGTGTCTCAAACTCCGATTGGTTCCGTGTCGCTAATGATTTCAAATGCTAGTGACCCTAAAACAATGGACGGGGATCATTTCCTATTCATGCAAGATCAAAATGCAGGAGAAGCGACCCTTTCTACAAGAATTCATGGAATTACTGAAATGGGCTACCGCGCTGCTGAAAATGCAAGTCGAGCAGGGGCCGAAGGACGCGGAGAAGGCTTCTTGAAGGGCCCAGGGGATTCACCATTTCATGGCGTCATCATGGATCAGACATATCATGATTCTCCAGCAGATGGACTAACAGCCTTCGTCCTTCTTGATCCATTGCCTGCTGATTTAACTCTTCAAGTCCCGGAAGGAAGGACAAATGAAACAAATCCACTAAACGTTCCCGAATTCAAAACAGATGATGGCTTAGCTGGAATAGCATTCTTTTTGGCTGGTTTTACTGATTTCGGTCAGAGTGTCAATTCTATGTTAGGGGATTTAGTTACAAGTGTTACTGGAGGAGCTGTGGATGATGCACGTGAGGACTTTTCTTTTGGTATAGAATTGGATGCAACGGAAAGCTTCGACCTTGTAGTTGACGCTCATCAGGGGCGAATGGATTTATCAGAACCTGAATGGTTACATGGTATTTCAATGGAAGCAGGTACGGCTGTAGATAATCGAACAGGGTTCCGTGCAAGGGCATGGTTACCAGATTTATCACCATATATTGATCTCTCTATTGACTACCAGAACTTCACCACGACGGACCAGTGGGACATTGAAATAAATTTGACTGGCTGGAAACCAGCAAATCCAGAATTCATGATTGAAGTCAATGGGTATAGTGGAAGAGATTTACATTTGATGTTACTTGGGTTTGAGCCAGGTGAACTAACTTCAATTCAAGTCGAGTCACAAATTTCTACAGACTACCGGCCAATTGTGCCTCAACTTTCTGTAGAAAGTAACTACAAAATGAGCACGGAAATTGATGCAGTCCATGCAACTTTACTGGATAGAAGGGAAGCAACGAGATATGAATTACTGTTGCAAGATATTCCAAAAGAGATTCAAATGAATGCTTCAGTGGGTTCAATGGTTTCTGTTAATATGGATGCAAAGGATTCCAGTACAGGGCTGTCATTGTCTTCCTTGATGTTACAAATGAAAAGATTCAGTGCAGGTAAATGGTGGCCTGCTACAGTATTTCTTCATGAGTTACCTCTTGAAATGGAACTTTCAACAGCCCCTTCAACAGTATTTGACATTACCAAACCCTTGGGTTTCCAAGGAATGTCTACCCTGATATTTTCATCTTCAGGGCCAGGGATGGACTTGTTCATCTCAACTACTGGCCGTTCTGTAGATAACCGAGGAGACTCAATCCTACTGGCTGAAAATTTGGCCAGTCATATGAGCATTGAACCAACAGAAGATTTTGGTATGAGGGTGCGAAGTAGCGGTTCTGGGATTGGCCGATTGTACCTGCGCCAAAGTGATGTTCCTACCCAACCAGGGGCTTGGTTACATCAGATGGAAGCTGCCGGCGAGGATCTCAAGAGTGCCACAATTCACACATATTTCATTGGCGATTATCCAATTATCGAAATTGGGGATGTCCGTGGTGGGCGCATAATTGCGAACTCTAGGGCTGATGTAGAATTTGCAGGAATGACATTTGATGGACGAGCTGTACTCATTGATGCCCAAATTACTGGTGGGATTCCAACTGGTACTACAGTGGGTGTAAACGGTCTAGCATCAGATCTTTCAATTCTGAATTTGATGGGTGTCGAGGCAGATACAACACATTATTTAATGCCGGAACCATTGACGACAGCATTTGTCACGGGAGTGGCGACATTACTAGGGTGATTGCATGGCGGATGAAGATATTGAAGAAGGAATGTTTACTCTTGTTGGTGACCCAGAGAATCCTGATTTACAAGTTGCAGAAGAAGAAAAGTTGAGTTTAACTGATCGCATTGCGAGAATTGTTAAAGAAACAGTTGATGGGGATTTTGAAGTATCAGAAGAGGAGCGAGAACTAGCAGAAATTGCATTGGAACGTGCACGGAGCGTTGCGAGTCAAGTGACTCCAATGAGAGTTGTTCTAGCTTCTGTTTTCATGGCTGCTTTATTGTTCAGTATGTTTGCGGTCAGTTTCTGGGTAGTTCCTCGAGATGCAGTAACAGTGGAAGTCGTGTATAGACAAGGGGGTCCAGGACAGGTTGTTTTGCTGCAAGTTCACAATTATGGAAGCCGTCCGATTGCAAATGTCGCTGTCGATATTGAATTCTCAGACGCAGATGGGAATTTGTTAAACTCAACACATTTTGAGCAATCATCGATTAAAGCCCATACCTCGATAGCCGGAGATGGATTGGAATTAATTGTTACAGGAGTTTCAAGTTGGGAATTGTATATTCTTGAAATCACATTAGATTACGATAACTATGATGGTGCTTTAGAGGAACAAGTTTGGACGCTAGAAGTTGGTAATTATGTCTTCGAAACACATGACCTTGAAGCCGATCGTCATTGGTTTTGAACGACACCGTAGGTGTCGTCGGGAACGGGCAAGATAGAAAGCGGTTTCAGTGGCCCCCTCGGAGAGGGGGCCGTACATTGAAGCGAATTGTTATCGGGATGCTTACTCTCTTGCTTCTGTCATTATTTGCCTCGTTACCACCTGCATATTCCATTTCAGATGATGTTGATAATAATCAAAATCCCACAGGAATTGAACGATTTCATCTACCATCTAGTTCAGAGGGGTTTAGTGATTTGCAACCATCTAATTTTGCACAAGGTGAAGAAAAGAATCGATTGACTGTGGCTGACACCCATCTTGGAATTTTCACTGTAGACGGTCTTCAATCAAATATTGAAGTCCCACAAGTATTGACAACAATTCGACCTGATATCGCTTTAGTTTTAGTTCACGGCGACGTAGGATTGTGGGATGCTAGAGTCGAATTAACAGCATTGCCTAGCATTGAAGTTAGAGCGCACATCCCTCCCTCGGGATTCTTGGTACAAGGCCCTTCATCGGCTTTAGCCACAATATCACAATTGGAAGTTGTTGCAGCAGTTCATCAATTACCGCTAGCGTTCATGGTTGATAGTCAGTTAAGTGATGTGATTGCCGAAGCAGCAACCATTTCTACACCTTCATCTATTTCGACAGCAATTCAAATGAATGGTTGGAGAGAATCCGATTTAGGCACCCCTCTTGATTATATTCGGTTGGGCACACTGTCGAGTGACTTAGGATCTACCGCGGAGAACTATTTGTCAGATTATCGTCAAATCGATTCCGGTCGTCATGTTGGCGTATTAAATTTGGAAGATTTACCAACAGTAGTAGCAGATCCAGCACTTTCATGGATGTCTTTAGAACCTGTTTGGAATTTACATAACAATTTAGCTGTAGGGCATATGCGTGCTGATGACGTTGAGAATTATTTCCCATCAATTGGGCTTAATGGCAGTGGGCATAGTGTTACAGTCGCTGATTCCGGCATCGATAGAGATCATGGTGATTTCAATGGTCGAATAGAGCATGTGGAATCAGTAACATGGGGCGATTCCTCTACTGAAGATGTTCATTCAGGTCACGGAACACACGTTGCATGTACAGTACTTGGAAATGGTAGCAGAGGCGGATACGCCGGAGTTGCCCCTCAAGCGAAGCTTAGATTCCAAGCTATGGAAGATGACAGTAGCGGTAACTTTGGAGGTGTTAGCATGGACTCTTTGGTTAGAAAAGCCTACGAAGGAAATTCTCACATTCATACGAATTCCTGGGGTGCCGATGGTTATTATGGTGAATATACCACTAGCAGTGAAGATGCTGACAGTCGAACCAGCGCATATGATCAATTCTGGTCATATAACGGAATGATTGTTTTGGTGTCAGCAGGTAATGACGGCCCCACGGCAGATTCAATCACACCTCCAGCAACAGCGAAGAATGTCGTAGCAGTTGGCAACCACCACAATAGAGGTGGGGGTGCCCCCAGTACCCTTGCAGAAGGTAGCAGTCGAGGCCCAACAGATGATGGACGCATTAAACCAGATGTGACTGCCCCAGGTTCATGGGTCCGCTCGTGTTTATCTCAAGAGGCAACAGATACCTCTACATCCACATGGACAAGTCAGTGGTATCTTGAATATTCAGGGACATCTATGGCTGCTCCAAATGCAGCAGGTGCCTCAGTATTGATTCGCGAATATTTGATGGAAGTTGCCGGTCGACCTGCGCCTCAAGGAGCCCTCATCAAAGGCCTTCTCATTCTAGGTGCTGAAGATTCTGGAACAAGAGACATTCCGAATATGGATGAAGGTTGGGGGCGAGTGAATTTAGCGAACTCTCTGATTCCAGGCTCACATACAGGAATTTGGGTTGATGATAGGACATCGATTCGAAGTGGACAAACTAAGGAATACTTGTTTAATTTGAGTCATTCTAATACTCCATTCAAAGTAGTATTGACTTGGTCGGACTATCCAGGTAGCACTTGGTCGAATAAGCAACTTCAAAATGACCTTAACATGGTGGTGACATCTCCAGATGGAACTGAATATCTTGGCAATGATTTTGCTAATGGTCGTTCTACTACAGGAGGAGATGCTGATGATACAAACAATGTCGAAGTCGTTCTTATTGATCAGGCTAATAGTGGACTTTGGACAGTCACAATCAATGATGTTTCACATGGGGGGCAACGAAGCGAGCAACCCTTTGCTCTTGCAGTTAGGGGAGCAGGTGTCAATGATTTGAGAAGTGATCCCTTACCAGTAGTAGAAAGTTTACAGTTATCGACAGATATCCCACAAGTCAATGAAGTGTGTGAAATCTCAATCCAAATCAGAAACCAAGGTGGTGGTGGTGCAGAGAACCTCCGAGTTCAGGCTATTGCTGGAGGTCAGAATTTAGGTGAAGTTGAATTAGACCTTGGACCAGGAATGACTCGTTGGGCTACATGGGATTGGACACCTAGTGCAGAAGGACAGAAGGTTATCACAATTCGAATTGATCCTAATGATTTAATCGAAGAGATCGATGAAGACAACAATATGTTTGAATCTCCAATTGCAGTTAGCGCCCCTGGTGTTCGAGTTTCAACTGAATTCACTACCAAATTTGTTGAAGATCCAAGTGTGTCTAGTACATATTGGGATTTCACAATTAGAAATACTGCGCTGATTCCAACAAATGCTTCAATTAGTGCAACTCGACCGATATATTCAGAAAATGGTCAAGAAATGTCGGGGTGGTTTACCTCATTCACTCAAACTACATTTTCACTAAGTGGTTCTGAATCAGCAAATGTTGGGTTTACATTAGTGCACGACTCACCACCCAACCCAGGACTATACCAATTTGTGATTACAGCCAAGGATGAAGACAACAATATTGAATTCCCCCTCTCAATTACATTGGATGTCCCCGTTCTCCCTGAAATTGACTTCCAGAGCGTTCTTTCAGTTATTCCAGTTCATCCCACTGAACCAACAAGTTTCACCGTTGATGTTAAGAATATAGGAAATGGAAATCAAGGGTATAACATCTATCTTGAACCACCGCTTGGTTGGTGGCTTGGATTGGATAATTTGGGTTCTACAAGTGGATCAACAACTGGTTCAACAGGAGCAATCCCAGTTGATGCGGCTAGAACTGTTGAAATGACTTTGATTCCACCTTCAGGCACACCTTCAGCTGCTGGATTATCAGTATCTGGAAATATGAAAATCATTTCACAAATAGACCCTGATCAAGAGTGGGATTTACCACTCAACTTTGAAGTAATTGAGTTTGAGTCAGCATTAATTGAAATTGAATCTGAAATGAACCCCCTGCGTCCAGATTCTACAACTTACTTACAATTCACTGTGACCAATATAGGCAACATACCGTTGACATTAACTCCTAACACTGATGATCGCCCAGGGGGTTGGTCTGTAACAATGGGAACCCAAAATTTGGAAATCCCAATCGGTGAATCTATTGGCTATGTATTGGGACTTGAAGGAAATGGGTTTGCAGCAGAAGGCCCACTCAATCTTTACTTTTCAACTCAAAATGGCTATCAATTAACATGGGTGGGTCAACTTGATGTTTTGGAAGAAACAAAACCTGCAGTAAATTTCTATGGCACCACAGATGTAAATGGGAATCTGATACAGGAACAGCCGGTTGGTGAACCGGGATTCATTGGAACATGGCTCATCACTAATGATGGATCTACAGCATGGACACCGACTGTTTCTCTCGCACTACCTGATTCTTCCTGGTCTGCATTATGTGACCCAGTTTCCGAAATTTCAGGAGGAGCATCGGCTGAAATTTCTTGTGTTATAATCGCACCATCATTTGCCGAGGCTGGATGGCAGCCAGAAATCTCTCTAAATGTAGATGCCCAAGGGACGGTTGCAACATCGATAGATGCGCTTTATATTGCTTCTAATCCAAGTGTTGTATGGCAAACAATTTCGATTGATGAATCGATGGCTGATGAAGAATCATACATTTATCTTGAAGTATTGAACACAGGGAATACCGAAATTAGTGATAGAATATTGATTACATCTCCGAGTGGTTGGGATGTATCTGTTCAAGATGGAGATATTGCCAGTATATCTATCGGTGGTAGGTTAGGAGTTGTCTTAGTTGTCACTCCAGATTCATCCGGTGAGGGTGTTATAGAAATTGGTTTTGAAACATCTGAAAGTGATGCAATTTTGGGTTCCCAGCATTTGGTGAGTATGGATGTAATATCAAATCCTGATAGTCAAGATACAGGCAGTAGTGTGGGGTTGACAATAGCAATAACTGGGTTAATTGTATTCATCATAGGTGGCCTGATTTTAGCAGGAATTCTGGTGGTTAAATTACGACAAAAAGCACCTAGTAAAGCCCCCTCTTCCGTTCAGTTTACACAGTATCAAAACAACCCACAAATAGCAAATCAAAACCAAGTCATAGCAAACCATCATGCTCAGTCAGGCTTACAGCAAAACTCTGTACAACAACAAGTTCAAACATCAAATCAAGGGGGTCAAAATAATGCTAAATAGGGTATTTTCACATCTTACTCCTCAAGCAGTGGACCTTTTGAGGGGGTCTACCCGTGGCCCCTCTATGCGCACACCTGCACGCGGCCCTAGTTTGTGCTTAGCCGCAATTTTACTTCTTGTTGTTGCTGCACCAATGGCTTCTGCAACAGGAGCCCGCTCCGTTGATGTTTCTTTGTCTGCTGATTCAACAGCGAAAGACGCAAGTCCAGGAGAACCTGCAGAATACACAATCCGTGTTCGAAACACAGGTGATGAGGATATTACTGTTCAGTTATCCACTTCCCAAGAAGCCGGGGGCTGTCAAGGCTATACAAGCGCGATTGAACAGGTCCCAGGTACTATTTCAGCAAATTCTTTTGAAGACGTAATACTCACCGTAAATGTCACAGATGACACAGCCGAACAAGTAGCAGATGATTGCGATACTACAGTAAATGCCAATGCAAATCCCGCAGAACCTCTTTCCACTAGTCCACCTACTCAAGCTGATATCACTGTAACAACTTCAAAATCCGAAGGTTCAGGAAATGCACTTTATGGCGTGGAATTATCCACGAATACTGCTACAAAAAATTACAACGGACAAGAAACAGTCGAATTTATTGTGAATGTCAAAAATAGTGGACAATCCCAAGCCTCAATATCTCTTGAAATGACAGATTCATCTTCGTGTAGATCGGATGGGCTGAATCCATCGATAGACCCTACAACTATGACATTGCAATCTGATGATGAAGAAGAAGCAACAGTATCAATTCCTGTACCTGATGGTGAGCAAACTGAAGCAGGGAGCCATTGTTTCATAGTTCGTGCGACGGTCACAAATGATCCTAACCAACAAAACCAGGCTCAAGACAACTTGTCCTTAACATTGAATATACCTGAACTCCATGAATGTGAGGCTAGCGTTTCACCACAATCAATGACATTATCTCCAGGTGAATCTGAAACAGGAACTCTCAGTTTGAGCAATGCTGGAAATAGTGATTGGACAGTAACATTTGGTAAATCTGGAGAAAAAGCAAGTTGGGTGAATCCTTCCCAAAGTACAAGTTTACTAGAGTACGATAACGGGAATGGTGAAACCAGTTTTTCATTCACTATTCAAGCAGATGATAGTTTATCCGCTGGCTCAACAACATCGATTTTGATTAGAGGTTTAGATGGGAATAGTATGCGCTGTGAGGATACAATTCAAATCACAGTTGGGCAATCATATGCTGTTTCCGCCTCACTTTCGAGTAATAACCTCCACCAGATTGACCCAGGGACATCAGATTCAACGCAATTGACAGTTACAAATAATGGCAATGGACAAGACACATTTTCAATCAGTCATTCTCCAGTGCCTAGCGGTTGGACGATTACATTGGAAGAGTCGACTGTATCATTGGAAGGAAAGCAAGCATCGAATAGTGCACGACAGACTAGTGTAGAAGTAACTGTTTCCGTTCCTACTGATGCCTTGGCTGATGAGGCAGAGGAAATTACAATCACTGTGACTAGTTTGGGCTCATCATCAGCAAGCGCATCAGATAATTTAGATGTGACTGTTGCTGAAAGACATGCCTTGATTGGTGAAGTCCTTTCAGTAGATCAAACTGGTCGGAGTGATGAAAATATTCTCTTCCCATTAACAATAACAAACGATGGTAACGTTCAGGATTCGTTCCGACTACGGGCTTGTGATCCATCCCAAGGAGCAGGAGGGTCTTGTGCATCCCCAACATGGTCTTCTCGCTATGTAGATTCAACTGGACAAGTATTGACACAAATTTCGCTTAATGCTGGCGAATCTCAACAGGTATATCTTGAAGTTGAGATTCCCGCAGAAGGGAATGTTGAAGAAGGCGATTATCTCCAAATTGAAATCAGAGTTAACATTCTTTCAGCCCCATCAAATGAATTTTCGAAAGTTGTTACCGCTAGAGTCTCAAATTTTGATTATCTGATGCAGCTAATTCTTTCAAACCCACAAGGTGCACCAGATTCAATGAGCATGAAACTACCTCCTGGTGGCGAATTTACTGTTCTGATGACTTTGACCAATGTTGGTAATTCATACTTCACAGAAAATGCTTTATTCACAGTTAATGGGTTGGAATCGACAATTTCAAGAGAATTATCTGTGAATGGGTTAGATGTTGAAATTGCAACTCAACCCTACGAAATAGGACAAACAAATGCTTCCGCTTCCGTTGAGGTCACTTTCAAGGTTTTACCAGGTGTTCCAAATGGGGAAGGGGGCGTAGTCAACGTTTGTGCAGCATCAATGAGGAATACTGCAACCCCATCTTGTGTTGCTGTGGTGATCACTGTTGAAACTGTCCATGATTTATCGGTTGAAGTAGTCGATGGCCCAGAGCGCAATATTTCATTTACATCGGGTGAATTAAACTATGCCGATTTTTATGTTGAGATCACAAATTCAGGAAATGTTGAAGAAGAAGTAGTCGTCAGTTCAACAGAAGGTCTTCGAGGATGGACTGTAGATATTGATGTCTCTCAAGATGGATTCAAATTAGAACCGGGAACTTCTCGCACAATTCAGGTTCGTGTCAAACCTCCTGTTGAAATGTCATTTTCAGATGAGTTTGAGTTCACATTGATTGTGACACCAGAAAGCGCTCCTGTGGCGGCTCAACCAATTGATATGAAAGTCAATGCCGATTTGGAAGAAAGTATGTTTGGATTGAGCCCAGAAACTTGGAACATGGTCACATGGGGAGTATTGGGTGTAATTGCAATTGCAATTCTAATACTAGTCTTTTCTAATCGCCGTCGCAGCCAACTTATTTGACACAATAATTTCACTGTTAATCTCAGTGTAATTATGGCTACTCTTACCTCCATTTGTTGTACAAAGTCTAGCACTAGGGGCGACGCCTTTCAGGATATGCTTATGATGCCTCTTTGAGTCGAACGTTCTGTAGGAACCCATAGGGTTCCTTCGGGGCGATATGAATGGCTACTGTGTCTGCCGACTATCTATCTCTTGGATTGATGACCATTGTCGGTATTTTATTCCCTCTATCTGCCTTCATACTCTCACGCTTCCTACGTCCAATGCCTGATCCAAATGACCCTACCAAACTCCGCTCTTTTTTGCTAGACGGGTATGAAACTGACCAATCTTTGTATGTTCGTCGACTAAGCTCATACGAATGTGGCGCAGATCCAGTTGGAGATGCCATGATTGACTTTCATTTCCAATATTATTGGTATGCAATAGTATTCCTTGTTTTTGACATCGCCTTCATGTTCTTGGCATTCGGCGGTATTGTGGCCATGAATGCGGATCAAAGCATTGTAGAGGGTTCAGGTAGTGTTGACGCGGCAATTGGAGCCCTCACCACATTACTTGTCTTCATGACTTTGATGGGCTTGGGTGTTTGGTACGTATTCCGAAAGCGAGGCAGAATTTACATCTGAGGTGATTTGATGGAAGATGGTACAAATTATACTGCATTCAGTAGTCGAGGATTACTTGATGTTATTGGGGAAGTCAATGATAATGCCCTCAAGGCTTCACGAATGAAAGATTTCATTTCAGTCCTTGGTGGCCGATTTTTGAATTGGGCACAAAGAAAATCACTATTCCCCCTGCATTTGGGGATAAAGTGCTGTGCTTTGGAAATGGCAGCCTCTGGTGGACCAAGATTCGATGCTGAAAGCTTTGGAGTAGTATTTCGAAGCAGCCCTCGTCAATGTGATGTTTTACTAGTTAATGGTCCAATCTCAAAGAAATTTGCAGACCCCATTGTCCGCCTTTGGGAACAAATGCCAGAACCAAAGTGGTGTATTGCCATGGGTGAATGTGCAATTTCTGGTGGTCCTTACTATCAGTCCTACAATATTCTTGAAGGAGTTGATACGATAATTCCCGTTGATGTTTACATTCCAGGGTGCCCCCCTAGGCCCGAGGCTCTGATAGACGGGTTTAGCAAATTACGCGAGAAGATTATCCGAATAGGAGCAGTACCAAGTAATGAGGAAGAAGTACGTGGAACTCCAATCATTATCGCAGACGATTGAGGTGTTGAAATGGGAATGTCAGTTTCAGCAAAGCAAGCCAAATCCGCATCCTCGGACATGGTCAAAGATCTCAATTCAAAATTTGGAAAAGAGGGTCTTGAAGCAGAAGTACGTAACAAAACAGGTGGATCACGAAAATACGCATATGTGTATGTTGAAACACCCCCTGAAATCTGGAACAAAGTTGCCAAATGGATGTTGTGGAAAAAAGGCGTTGATCATTGTTCAATGATTACAGGGATTCATTGGCCTGAAAAGGAGAACCATTGGCAAGTTGTTGTTCATCTCATGCGCATGGGTGTCAAAAACCCGAAAGGCGAACCAATAATAGTAGATACATCCAATCTTGTCACATCACAAGTCCCTGTTGAAATTGAAGTTAACATGTCTCTTCCTGCAGGTCGCGAACCCAGCGTTCCCAGCGTGGCAGACGTGTGGGTTGGCGCTGATTGGAATGAGAAGGAAACATGGGATTTATTGGGTATAGATTTCGAGGGTCATGAAGGTATGCGACGAGTCCTATTACCTCATGATACACCAACAGGATATCATCCATTACAGAAACAGCACAAACTCCGTTATCATGATTTTAATGAAATGTATGATGATCCACAAGGCTTTGGACGAAAGCCCGCAGACATTGGGAGGCAGAAGTAATGGCAGAGATGTGGATTTCAATGGGCCCTCAACACCCTATGACACATGGTCTTTGGACTTTGAAAGTAAAAGTTGATGGTGAAACTGTTGTTGATACAGAGCCTGATTTAGGTTATATCCACCGGGGTGTAGAAAAGATTTGTGAAGCTAGAGACTTTACTCAAATCACCCCCTATTGCGATAGGTTATGCTATGCAAGTGCAAATACGTGGTCACATGCATACATTTACGCCGCAGAAGACTTACTTGAAGTTGAAGTTCCAGAACGTGCTGAATATATTCGATTAGTTGCCGTTGAGTTACAACGCATTGCTAGCCACCTGATGTGGTTGGGCGCATATTGTCCAGATATTGGAAGCCTTACAGGGATGGTTTGGTGTCTTAGAGAACGTGAGATGATGATGGACCTTCTTCAAGAATTAGGTGGTTCCCGTATGCATTACAATTTCCCACGAGTTGGAGGGGTGAAGCGTGATTTACCAATCGGTTTCGCAGTTAGATGCAGAGCAAAACTAAAGCTATTTTTGGATAGAATACAAGAATACGAGGCAATACTTGACGAATCAACAATTTTCCTTGTACGCACCCAAGGAGTAGGTTATGCTAAGGCAACAGACATGGTCAACCACGGAGTAACTGGGCCAAATGTTCGCGCTGCTGGGCATAATTACGATGTCCGATGGGCCCACCCTTATTCTGTGTATGACGAGGTAGACTGGACTCCGTCTGTGGAACGTCCATCAATTAAGGGCAGTGATTGCTATGATAGATACCGAGTCCGAGTTGAAGAAATGCGTCAGAGCGCACTCATGGTCATGGATGCTTTAAACAAAATTCCAGGAGGTGCAGATACACATTACTCCCCCGGTGATGAAGCAATTATCGGCAAGGCGCCAACGAGATCAGCAGATGGACAAACTGGATTCCATCATTTTGAAGACACTCGCGGTGAATCAATGTTCTATCTTGCAGGTGGCGGAGCTGAACGAGGTAAAAACCCCTACAGGGTATCAATACGTAGTCCAATGTTCATTACAATTCCTTACGCTTCGAAGTGTATGATTGGTTACAAAATTGCAGACATACCAGCCATCATGGGTTCATTTGACCCATGCATTGGAGAAACAGACAGGTGATACAATGACAAGTGATGTTCTTGATTTACGTGGATGGGTCCGTCAAGCGATGGATTTTGTTGCCGAGAATACAGTAGGGGCATCAAGGCATTGGGAATATACGGATAGCACTGCTTGGTTTTTGACTGAATTTATCATGTGTGTTGCTGCTTTTTCTGGAATCATGGGGACACTTCCTGTTTTGCTTTGGATGGAGCGAAAATTGTTAGGCAGATTCATGGATAGACGTGGAGCTAGAACTTCACTTCGAAGTTTGTGGGTCGGAGAGAATGGGGTTACTGCAGGAGAATGGTGGAACCAATTACCATTTGGGACAGGTGTTCCTATTGGAATGCTCAATAGAACACTAAACAATGTTGCAGGTAATGATCATGAGTCCGCAGAAGTATCACGTGTCAATAATCGTTCATATCATGGAGTATGGTGGCTTTTACCCGGCTTTTTCCAGAATGTCGCTGATGGCATGAAATTCTTGACAAAAGAGCATATGGTACCCGAGAGAGCAGACCGTTCAGTATACGAAATCGCTCCATTCCTAATTATAGCAACAACAGTCATGTGCTTCGTATTCATCCCGCTAAGCCCCCACTATTATGCAAATAATTCTGAACTCTCAATCTTATTCTTGTTCGCAGTATTCAGTGTTGCCCCCCTTGGTGTATTCTTTGCTGGTTGGTCTTCAAATAACAAGTACACACTACTAGGCGGAATACGTTCAGCAGCACAATTGACGGCTTACGAAATTCCATTGCTGATTACCGTGCTCAGTGTAGTTGTACTTTCGGGTTCATTCAATATGATTGAAGTCATTGAATTCCAAGCAGATAGTGGCGTATGGAACTTGTTCCTTCTACCACTGGGGGCTTTGTTATTCATAGTCACAATGGTTGCAGAAGTTGAGAGAATACCATTCGATATGCCTGAGGCTGAGGCAGAACTTGTTGAAGGGTGGTGGACCGAATATGGTGGTTTGCGATGGGGCCTAATGTTTGCAAGTGAATATTTGCGAACATATGCTGCATGTATCCTCTTCGCTCACTTTTTCCTTGGAGGTTGGGAAGCACCAATGGAAGACACTATACCATATGTATCAATGATTCCTCACATACTCTGGGTTTTCCTCAAGGCTTGGTTCATTTTCATATTCTTTGTATGGTTTAGAGCGGCTTTGCATCGTGTACGTACAGATCAAATACTCGAGTTTGGATGGCGATGGCTCCTTCCATTAAGCCTTGTTAATTTGGCCATGGCTGTTGTACTTCGACTTTGGGTGTATGATGGTATTGAGGGAGAATGGCCCATTCTTGTACCAATTTTGATTACCACCATAGGATTGACATTATTCATATTGTTGTCAATTGATGAAGATCCAGAAGCACTGGAAGCACGTACTCGTCCATACAATGTACAAACACCGTCTGGCCCGGCAGGACCCGGTCAACATAGGGAGTGAATAAGATGCCATATCACAAGCACGCGACTCCAAATTTCAGAAACCTAATTGTCCGCCCCTTGTGGATGACTTTGAAAACAGCCCTTCGAACAATCCCATACATTGGCCGATTAAAATTCCTTCAGGCGCACAATGGTGGCGATCCATACCATGGCCAAGAAACAAACATGCTCTCTGATGAAGAACGTGCAATGTACACACAGCAAGCACACCCGTGTGTAGACCAAACATACTCAGCAGATCGTGAAACTAGTGATTTGTTCCCATATTTCGAACGACCTGTAACGATCATGTATCCATATGAACGATTAGAGGAGATGGAACCTTGGTTATTTGTCCCAGGGAATTACAATGGAAGAATAGGTGTCATATGGGAAACTTGTACTGCGTGCAAAGCATGCGTGCGTATTTGTCCTAATGACTGCCTTCATATGGAAACAGAGACAAGAGTGAACGTCCTTGATCTAGCAGAAGATGGTGATGAAAATCATGGGCATGGAATTGATTTGGAAGTAGGAGGTTTGGCAGCACGCCGAATTGAAGGTAGTGCCGAAGCTGCAGCAGAATTTAATTTATCAACAGCTCACGAATCTGCACCACAAGAGTTTGAATTTGGTGAAATCATTGATCTTTCTGGAGAAATTGTGAGTGTCAAGTGGAATTCATCGGGTTCAACAGAAGAACTTGCTACGAGTGAGGTGCTTGGTGCCGAGGTCGACATTGTATCAGGTCGCATTGACATGGGCCGCTGTATGTTTTGTGGCCTTTGCATGGAATCTTGCCCATTTAATTCGTTCTTTATGACAAATGAATATGATGGTATGTCCGGTCTAACACGTTCTGATCTTTGGTACGAAGCAGAACGGACACGAGTTTTACCAATCCAACATGCAGAAGCAGTAGATATTGAACTTGCGAAGCGTGCAGAACAAGCAAGGAAGAAAGCGGAACGGGCCGCGGCTAAATCGGAGGCATAATCATGGAATTACCTGCGATAATCATGGACCCAATTGGTGATATTTTTTCATCCGTTGAAGGAATCTCATTTGGGATACTTGCAATATTTGCAATAGCGGGTGCTTTGGGCACTGTGTATTCCAAACGTGTTGCACATTCCATGCTCTCTTTGATTATGTGTTTCTTTGCAGTGGCAGGTGTCTTTTTACTAGCACAAGCAGAAATGCTAGCAGCCATCCAAATATTGGTTTATCTTGGTAGTGTTATGCTAGTGTTCGCATTCGGCGTGATGTTGTCACGTCGACAAATCATGGAGGAGGACTTTGAATGAGATTAATCGGGACCTTCGCACGTATTGGTATGATTATCTTGCTAGGAACATTACTTGCAGTAGTCATGGACACTTCAAATTGGGGTAGTGGTAATGATACTGTTTTGACAACAGCAGATTTCGCTGTCTCAATGTTGGTAGACTGGGCCTTTGCTCTGGTTGCATTAGGTGCATTGTTGGCAATGGCAATGGCAGGTGCAGCCTATCTAGTCCGTGACGAGCGTGAAGTCAACCTCATGTGGGAACTCACAGGAGGTGAAGAGGAATGATTGATCCAACTTGGATTGCAGGATTAGGCGCATTCTTATTTTGTATAGGACTTGCAGGTACATTCACTCGTAAGAATGCAATTATTGTTCTCATGTGTGTTGAGATTATGCTCAATGCAGCCAATTTGAATTTCGTCGCCGCCGCAAGCCATCATGGAGACATGAATGGTTGGATTTACACAGCAATTGCAATTGCAATTGCTGCTGCTGAAGTTGCAGTTGGTTTAGCTATATTCTTGGCATTGTATAGTCAACGTGAAACAATATCGTTGGATGAGGTAACTTTACTCAAGAATTGAGGAGGTGAGATTATGGGACAACATGCTAAATCAGAATGGAACCTACTACTCCCCGTCCTTGCGATGGTAACTTTCCCTTTTATCCGATATGGAATCGGCTATGATGCAACCGAGAGTGCATTTCTAATCGCGGCAGTCCCGCTCATTGTATTCCCTGCAATTTTGATATTAGGTCAAATTTACAAGGGCACCGACATGTGGAAAAACCAACTCAAAGAAGGCGGAATTATTGCTCTTGCCACACTCGCAATTACACTTTCATTGACCATTTGGCTACTAATTGAATTCCTTTACAATCATGCCGACTTTGGCGCACAAGGGACAGTTTTCGATTGGATTAGCTTTGACATCTTAAGTCATGAAAATAGCATTGAAGGAAATGGTTTTACTATTGGATTTGGAATTTACATTGACGCAGTATCCCTTACAGTGTTATTTGTTGCAGCATTCCTGTGCTTCCTTATATGTTGGTTCGCAATTGGTTATATGACAACTGATCCAATCAACGAAGATAGAAACCATCGCTTCTTTGCAGAGTTCATTCTGTTCTCATGTGGTATGTTTGGAATGTTATTAGCAGATAATTTCCTCTGGCTTTTCATATTCTGGGAAATCATGGGCCTTTGTTCATACCTATTGATTGGATTTTATTGGGAAAAACCTAGTGCAGCAGCAGCTGCCAAGAAGGCTTTCCTAACCACACGAGTAGGTGATGTATTCCTTATGGTTGGATTATTCATGATGTATGATTTGTATCATAGCCTTGAATTTTCAGTTATTTTTGGTGATCCTACCCTTGGAGGAACAATTACTGGTGATCAATTGCAATGGCCTTTGTTCCTGATGTTCATTGGATGTGTAGGTAAATCAGCACAATTCCCTCTGCATGTGTGGCTTCCTGATGCTATGGAAGGACCCACTCCTGTATCAGCCCTTATTCATGCGGCTACAATGGTAAATGCAGGCCTCTATCTAGTTGCTCGAATGTTCCCTATATTCTCCGAGGCATCATTCCAAGGGGATCTTTCAGATCTTGCAATGTTGATAGCGTGGATTGGAGGAATTACTGCTTGCATGGCAGCATTCATCGCATTTGTTGCAAATGATATCAAACGTGTTCTTGCATATTCTACCATGAGTCAACTTGCATACATTTTCACAGGCCTTGGCTCAGCATTGTGGTTTGCAAATGAAGGGCATAGTGAATTAGCAGCAGTTGCTTTCGGAGCGGCATTATTCCATCTTTTCAATCATGCCATGGCCAAAGGAATGTTATTCATGGCATCAGGTTCGGTAATTCATGAAATGCACCATGCTCATGATCATGTACATGTGTACGATGATGATGAACATGACCATGATTTCGATCCACAAGACATGCGTAATATGGGTGGACTTGCTAGCAAATTACCAGTTACAAGTACGGCGATGATGCTTGGCTCGATGTCAATTATAGGGATTCCACTCATTGGTGGTTTTTGGTCAAAGGAAGGTATTGTGGGCCAGGCATGGAATGTTTACCTCAATGGGGGAACACTGATTTTATTCCCCGCACTTCTTGTTTTAGCAACTGCAGGTATGACAGGATTCTACATGTCAAGAATGTGGTTCATGACATTTGCAGGGAAACCCAAATCTGAGGCTGCAGAACATGTTCATGAACACACTCC
>Ga0066836_10000166_pt1 | contig 27692 bp, 27 predicted proteins | sample ETNtaG_18_FD_71568 | JGI IMG/M metagenome (GOLD analysis project Ga0066836, IMG submission 71568) | Marine microbial and viral communities from oxygen minimum zone, Eastern Pacific Ocean - ETNP201302SV91 | ecosystem: Environmental > Aquatic > Marine > Oceanic | place: Pacific Ocean: Eastern... | reverse complement strand
ATAGAGCATGATAGGAACAATTGGATGAGTGCCTTTAAGTATATCAAATCCTGCTTTGGACATTTTCCCCCTAAAATATTTAGTATTTTTTTCTAATCTATCTCTGAAATTTGTAGTTAGAGAGATCATATTGAGTGCTTCGATGCCAGCGGCGACAATTGCTGGAGCAAGTGTGTTAGAAAAAAGATAGGGACGGGATCTCTGTCTTAGAAGATCAATTATTTCTTTGCTCCCTGTGGTAAAACCACCAGATGCGCCACCTAATGCCTTACCAAAAGTGGATGTAAAAATATCAATCTTATTCATTACTCCATGGTATTCAGCTGAACCTTGACCAGTTTTACCAAGCAGTCCTGTCGCATGACTATCATCCACCATTACCATTGCATCATATTTTTCTGCTAATTTTGTGATTTGATCTAATTTTGCAATATAACCATCCATAGAAAATACGCCATCAGTAGCAATCATTATCTGACGCGCTCCATTTGCTTCAATAAGTTTCTTTTCAAGATCTGCCATATTGTTATTTTTATAGCGTAATCGTCGGGCTTTACAAAGGCGAATACCATCTATAATCGATGCATGATTTAAAGCATCAGAAATGACAGTATCATTTCTATTTAATAGAGTTTCAAAAAGTCCACCATTTGCATCAAAGCATGATGTATATAAAATGGTATCTTCAGTTCCAAAAAATTTAGATATTTTTTTTTCCAATGTTTTATGTAGATCTTGTGTACCACATATAAATCTAACCGATGCCATTCCAAAACCATGATTATTCATGGCTGATATTGCTGATTTTATTAAATCTGGATGATTTGCTAGGCCTAAATAATTATTTGCACAAAAATTGAGAACTTTTTTGCCTTTTTCTGTAATTATTTCAACACCTTGGGGCGTGGTAATCGTCCGTTCTTCTTTATAAAGACCATCTATCTTTATTTTATTGAGAATTTCTGAAAAATATTTTTTATTATCTACCATTCAAGGACTACTTTTCCACAATTCCCAGATTCTATTATACTGAATGCTTCATTATATGAATCTATAGGTAATCTATGAGTTAATACTGAAGATATATCTAACCCACTTTCTAGCATTTGAGTCATTTTATACCAGGTTTCATACATTTCTCTACCATATATACCTTTAACGTTAAGGCCTTTAAGGATGATATTATCCCAATTAATCTTTGTAGATTTGGGAAGGAGACCTAGAAGAGAAATTTTTCCGCCATGATACATATTTTCCAACATACTATTTAATGCTTCAGGTTTACCTGACATTTCTAACCCAATGTCAAAACCATTTGTCATATTCAATTCAGGGTAGAATTCATTAATAGAGTTTTTAGATATATTTATCGACTTTGTGGCACCCATCAGGTTAGCTAAGTTTAACCGATAGTCACATATATCAGTTATGACTACATTCCGAGCACCAACAAAATTACAAATAGAGACCGCCATCAAGCCAATTGGACCAGCGCCAGTGATTAGGACATCTTCTCCTACCATTCCATAGGATAGCGCAGTATGAACTGCATTTCCAAATGGATCAAAAAATGCAGCAATTTGAGATGGGATATTATCATGGATTAGAAAAATATTTGATTCAGGGATCACTAAATATTCTGCAAATGCACCACTACGGTTAATTCCGATACCAATTGTTTTGTGACATAGATGCCTTTTACCTGCTCTACAGTTTCTACAGTGGTCACATGTTATATGTCCTTCCCCTGATACACGTTGTCCAGAGGTATAATTTTTTACTCCTGGGCCAACTTCTTTAATGATTCCAGAAAACTCATGACCAATTATTAAAGGTAATTTTAGGTGACGCTGAGCCCATTCATCCCAAGAATAAATATGCAGGTCTGTCCCACATATGGCAGTATGAGTAATTTTTATTTTAACATCATTATTACCGCATTGAGGCTCAGGAACATTTTCTAACCAAATTCCTCTTTCAGGTAACTTTTTGACCAATGCTTTCATAAATAAAAAATCTAATTATTGTAAATTATGCTAACCATAAGTTAATGAAATTTGAATTGGAATTAATTTGTTTATCCACTATTACAAGCAATTGATTAAGCTCTTATATATGATAAATTTTACCGCAGTATTTTTGTTTTTATATATCAGATGTCCAATATTTTAGCATTTTCAAATCAAAAAGGTGGGGTGGGAAAAACCACAACCGCGGTTAACGTTGCTTTAAGTTTAGCAGTGACGGAGGTTAAAACTTTGTTAATTGATCTGGATCCTCAGTCAAACGCAACTACTGGTCTTACGGACCTTTTTGAAACACAAAATGGCAACATTTATGATGTTCTTGGAAGAGGTGAAGATATAAAGAAAGCCATTACAAATACTTCGTTTTCTCATCTTGACATTATTGGATCTACAAATGACTTGGTAGGTGCTGAAATAGAATTAGTTAGTATATTGGCACGCGAATATCAATTGCAAAAAGAATTAAAAAAACTCAGAAAAAGTTATGATATTATTATAATTGATTGCCCTCCTTCACTTGGTCTTTTAACCATTAACGCTTTAGTAGCATCTAATGCATTGATTATCCCAATTCAATGTGAATATTATGCGCTTGAAGGATTAGGACAATTATTAAATACAGTACGCTTAGTTCAAAGTCACTTAAATAAAAAATTAGAGATTATTGGTATTGTAATGACTATGTATGATAGTCGATTAAATTTGTCGAAACAGATTGTAGAAGAAGTAAACTCTTTTTTTAAGGAAAAATTGTTTAAAACATACATACATCGTAATGTACGCCTAAGTGAAGCACCCAGTTTTGGAAAACCTGCGCTCTTATACGATGCAAATTCAATCGGTGCACAAAATTATATGAGTTTAACAGAGGAGATCCTTCAGCGTGTCAGTTAATAGGTTAGGAAAAGGTCTCAAAGCATTAATCCGATCTGAGGAAGATCAAAATGATACAGGTCCAATTAAAACAGCTGTAACTGAAATTGCTTTAAATGATATTCATCCTAATCCGAATCAACCCAGAAAACACTTCGATAAAAATGCGCTCAATGAACTTGTTGCATCTATTAAAGAGAAAGGCTTAATAACACCTATCACTGTTAGAAGATTAGGTTTAGGGTATGAATTAATTGCTGGCGAAAGACGCTGGAAAGCAGTAAAAAAAACAAAAAATAAAACAATTCCTGCTTATATAGTTTCAGCAAAGAGTGATGCTGAAATTATGGAAATGGCTTTAATAGAGAATATTCAAAGAGAAGACCTAAATGCATTAGAAGAATCAAATGCTTATGCTATATTAAACTCTACATATGGCATGTCCCATGAATCCATTGCTAAAGCTGTCGGGAAAAAAAGAGCAACTATTTCAAATTCATTACGTTTATTAAAATTGCCACCTGAAATCCAAAACAGTTTAATCAATGGCCAAATTTCAGCAGGTCATGCTCGCGCTATCTTGCAGATGAAAGATGTGAATAAAATTTTGAATTTTTGGAAAAAAATAATTGAAAAAGATTTAAGTGTTCGACAATCAGAGGCATTAGTAAAAAAAAGTAAAATAAAAAAGAAAGTTAGACCGCATTCTACAAATTATCAGATAAAATCTATTGAAAATAAATTAATTGAGATATTGGGGACCAAGGTAAAAATTAAAACTGAAAAAAATGGCGGTTTGATTGAAATCTCATATTTTTCTGCTGATGAACTCGAAAGAATAATTGACCTTATAGATTCAATTAATTAGTAAACATTATGAAATCAGAGAGTTATACATTTATAATTATTCCAGATAATGAAAATAAGACACACACATTTCATTTACCCAAAAAGTTTTTTATTTCAATCTTAATTGGGTCTATCATTTTAATTTTAGCTTCATTAAGTGCTTTAATATTCATTGTATTAAAGATTCCAGATTACAATATCATAAAAAAGCAACATGGTCGATTTATTTCTGAACGCATGAAAATTTTAGACCTTGCACAGGATTTAAAAAGATTAAAGCATATGGACGATTTGGTCCGTCATTCATTAGGCTCTGATTTGAAAATAGATGAACGTCCATTATTGAAGGATTCATTGGAGGGAATATATGATTTCCCAGAAATGGAATATTCTTACATTCACAATATACCATCTAAAGCACCTATTAAGGGGTTTATAAGTCAACAATCAGGTAATGCCGGTCTTTTTTCTTTAGATAAACACCAAGGGATTGATATAGTAGCTAAAGAAGGAGCACCTTTTGTAGCAGCCGCTAAAGGAGTGGTCGTTTTTTCAGGTTGGACGTATGAATTTGGGAATATGATGATTTTATATCATGGTGATGATTATTTTACTCATTATGGTCACAATAATCAGAATTTGAAAGAACAATTAGATATTGTAGAAAGAGGTGAAGTGATTGGTCTGGTTGGTAGTACAGGGGTTTCATCAGGACCTCACTTACATTTTGAAATTTGGCGTGAATTTGTACCCATTGACCCATTAATATTTTTCCCTGAATATTTTACAGAAGATTTAACTTCTTTAGATGAGTAATATTAATTTTCAAAATGTTCATACTATGATAGGTGCAGATGCTGTTGTGGATGGTCCAATAATTTTAAATGAAGGAATTATAGTTTACGGTAAAATAATGGGGGATATTCAGACTAAAGGACCTGTCCGTATTGCTCAAAATGCTCTGGTTGAAGGTAACATTGTTGGAGGTAATATTCGCATTGGTGGGATCGTAAAGGGAAATGTAGAGTCTAATGGTCAGGTTATTCTAGGGAAAAATTGTGTATTAAAAGGTGACATCGTGTATAGAAAACTCCTAATTGAAGATGGGGCTCAGTTCGAAGGGAAATGCGATATTATTTCGGTGTCATTATAGCTATGTCTGAGCAAAAAGATCAAAGTGAATTCAATCTAAAAAAAACTTTAGAATCCTTCCAAAAAATTGTTCATAAAACAGCTCCAGCTGCTTCAGGATCATATAGTTTAATCGGCTCTATTTTGATGTTTACATTTTTAGGGTGGTGCATAGATCAAAATAGTACTCTATCTCCAAAGGGAATTCTGTGTGGAGTATTCTTTGGACTTATAATAGGTTTTTATCTACTATTTAAATCAATAAAAACACAAAAGTATTGAAATTATTTCTTTACGGATTAATTATGTCATTAGGCATCTTGGGAATATTAATAGAGAATTTTTTTGATTACAAATTCGAAATTACACTAGGATGGCTTTTACCAGTTTTTGCTGGCATTGCAACAATGTATTTCATCAATAAAGCATTAAAGAAAGATTCAGTTACCTTAACCAAAACCCTTGCGAAAGGCTTTGCTCTTAAAATGGTATACTATGGTTTTTCCATATTTTTAATTAATAAACTTTATTCTTTTCAACCCATTCCATTTGTTTGTAGTTTTTCAGGCTTTTTTATAGGGTTTCACGGACTTGAAGCGGTCGTTATTAAACGTATTTCAGAATCATATAATACCATCCAAAACAAAGAAGTAGTAAGATGAGCGCAGTATCAAGCCATTCATCCAGCAGTGTGATGGAGCAAGTAGGACCCAATATCATCCATCATGTTTCAAACTCTGACATTTCACATCCTATCGTTCATTTACCCACATTATTAGGAATTGATTTTTCAGTAACAAAACATGTTTTTATGCTTTGGTTGGTCGCCTTGATTGTAAGTGTTGGAGTAATAGTTCCGATAAGGAGATTTTTGAATAACGAAACTAAAGTACCCAAGGGTTGGATGAATGCCATTGAGACTATTGTACAGTTTATTAGAGATTCTATAGTTAGACCAAATGTAGGGGATAAATGGGTCATGACATGGTCGCCAGTGATCTTGACATTCTTTTTCTTTATTCTATTTGCTAATGGAATAGGTATGATCCCTATCTTTGACATCATTGGTGCCACAAACCGCTTTCTACTTGGCGTTCCATCATCAGATTCACATAATTTTATTAATGGAATGTTACATGGCGGTGTTACTGCAACGGGTAATTTTAATGTTACCGGAGCTTTGGCAACGATCACATTTTTTTCAATAATGGCTGCTGGAATAATGGCACATGGTTTCATGCAGCATTGGAAGAACCTGGTTCCTCATGGTCTTCCTTGGCCAGTCTATATCATCTTGATTCCTATTGAAATAATGGGTCTTTTTGTTAAACCATTTGCTCTAACTATGCGCTTGGCAGCAAACATGACTGGTGGGCACATAGCCTTGCTTGCTTTGTTGTCCCTCATGGCTATTTTTGGTGAAATGTTTAGTGCAGGAGCAGGAATCAGTGTGTCGGTTTTAGCCGTACCAATGGCCGCTGGCATAGCGGGCTTAGAAATTATTGTTGTGCTTGTTCAAGCATATGTTTTCACATTATTGACTGCAGTGTTTGTTGGCATGGCTATTCATGTACATCATTAAATAATTAAATAAATAAAAAGGAAATAATAATGGAAGCAACTTCATTTGTCCCAATTGGAATGGGTTTGATCGTATTAGGTGCAGGCCTTGGGATTGGAAAATTTGCAGCCGCTGCGGCTGAAAGTATTGCACGTCAACCAGAGGCTGCGGATAAGATCACAGGTGCTGTGAATTTGCCGCTGTTTCTTCTTGAAGGTGTCGCAATTCTAGCAGAAGTATTCACTTTCTTAATGCTCATCCTGTAGAAGATTCAGATTCATGGATCGTCAAATAGGAAACTCAAATAAAGACCATCATGAGTCAACCTTAGCGTCTCATCAGAATGATCATGGTAGTGCTCCAAATCCACTGGTTCAATTAGACCCAGGTCTTTTTATATGGACTATTGTAACCTTTCTCATTCTGTGCTCTGTATTGGCCAAGTTTGCTTGGAAGCCATTACTCAAGGCATTAGAAAATCGCGAAAATGATATACGTTCATCCCTTGAAGATGCAGATAAGGCAAGGAATGAGTTGGAACGATTAAATGCTGAATCTGAAAAGATAATTGCAAAGGCACAATCAGAGGCTCAAGATATCAGGTCTGATGCAAAGACCTCTGCTGAGAAAATAAAGGCAGACATAAGATCTCGGGCCGAAAAAGATGTGAAAAAACTGAAAGATGATGCAAATGTTCAGATTCAGGTTGAAAAGGATAAGGCTCTTTCTGAAATTCGACAAGAGGTGGTGACGCTTACAATGTTTGTTGCAGAGAAGGTGATTGGAAAGAATCTATCAAACGATGACAATCTAGAATTGATTGAAAAATCAATTGGAGATCTGAGGGAGTATGAAGCCTAACTTAAATCCAAAAGACCTAGCTAAAGCACTATTCAATGTATCAGAAAAAAACAATGTACTTGAACAGGTTAAGAGCGCTCTTTTCTTTTTGAATGATATTGCTAAAAATAATGGTCAGTTTCGTGTATTCATTCAATCAAAAAAGATCAAAGGTGGCCAAAAAGCGGGGATGTTGAATTCAATACTAGGTGAATCTGGCCATCCTCTAGTCAATGAATTGGTATCTTATCTTCATGGCAGTAAGGCCCTCAAGGAACTAAAAGACATATCAAACCTTTTTGATTCAATGTACCGAAAAGGAAATAATGTTTTGCAGGTCAAAGGGATTGTTGCTAAAGAGATAAGTGACTTGCAGATTCAATCTCTTAAGGCATCTCTTGATGCATTGTTTGGCAAACAGACAGAATTATCCTTGGATGTAGATCCCGCTATAATCGGTGGTATCAAACTTCGCATTGAGAATACTTTTTTGGATGCATCTATTCAAAACCAATTGCAGACACTTCGGAATGAACTTCTGCAAATATAATAACCTAGGAAATTATGGAAATAAAAACTGATCAATTAACACAATTGCTTCGAGAGCAGATCGAGAAATTTGATGGCTCGGTTGATATCTCAGAAGTAGGCGAGGTACTAGAGGTTGGAGATGGTGTTGCACGTGTCTCGGGCCTTGAAAATGTCATGAGCTCTGAACTTGTTGAACTACCAAATAGTGTTTTCGGGATGGCATTGAACCTTGAAGAAGATAATGTTGGACTTGTTCTCTTTGGAGAATCGCGTCTTGTCAAAGAGGGAGACCTTGCCAAAAGAACGGGTCGCGTAATCGAAGTACCTGTAGGAGAAGCAATGCTCGGTAGAGTGGTAAATCCTTTGGGACAACCCATAGATGGCAAGGGACCGATCAATACAGACCATTCATTGCCGATAGAGAGAAAGGCATTGGGCGTGATGGCACGGTCGCCCGTCAATGAGCCACTACAGACAGGCATAAAGGCTGTAGATAGCATGATACCCATAGGTAGAGGTCAAAGAGAATTGATAATTGGAGATAGACAAACAGGGAAGACAGCTGTTGCAATCGATGCCATTATTAATCAAAAGTATACTCATGGTACTGATGACCCAGTATATTGCATATATGTTGCCATTGGGCAAAAGGCTTCAACTGTTGCTGCTTTGGTACAAGAGTTGGAAAACAATGGTGCGATGGAATACACAACAGTGGTTGCTGCAAATGCGTCTGATCCCGCGCCCATGCAATACATAGCGCCATATTCAGGTGCTGCGATGGGTGAATTTTTCAGAGATAATGGGAAACATGGACTGATAGTTTATGATGATCTTTCTAAGCAAGCTGTTGCCTATCGTCAAATGTCGTTGGTATTACGCCGTCCTCCTGGCAGAGAAGCATTCCCAGGTGATGTGTTCTACCTTCATAGCCGTTTACTAGAGCGCGCATCAAAATTATCGGAAGACCTTGGTGGTGGATCGCTCACGGCCTTACCTATAATTGAGACTCAGGAAGGTGATGTATCAGCGTATATCCCAACAAATGTCATATCAATTACCGATGGCCAGATCTATCTAGAAACGAATCTTTTTAATTCAGGAATCAGACCTGCTATTGATGTAGGTTTATCAGTATCTAGGGTAGGTGGGAACGCACAGATAAAGGCGATGAAGTCTGTTGCGGGAACTCTACGTCTAGATCTTGCACAATATAGAGAATTAGAAGCCTTTGCCAAATTTGGTTCTGATCTTGATAAGGCAACGCTTGCTCAGTTGACTAGAGGAGAGCGTATGGTAGAGATACTAAAACAAAATCAATACGTTCCAATGGATGTTGAAAAACAAATTGCGATAATCTTTGCCGCTTCAAAAGGTCATCTAGATGATCTAGATGCCAATCAAATCTCAGAGTTTGAATCGGGGTTGCTTGAATACCTTGATGCGAATTCTTCTGATAGTCTTGCGACCATAATAAGTGAAGGTTCCATTTCAGATGAGACATCAGAGAAACTTGAAAAATCAATAACCGATTATAAATTAGGATTTAAAGCATAATTCTCAATGGCTAATCTGAAGGACATAAGGGATCGAATTAAATCGGTAAAGAGCATTCAAAAAGTGACCAAAGCCATGAAAATGGTTGCTGCCGCTAAAATGCGAAAGGCTCAAGAGCGTATGGAGCAAGCTCGTCCTTATAGCAATTCCCTTGATGAGATAATACATCATTTGTTGCCAGATGTTGATAGAAGCATGTTGCCTTTACTAGACATGAGGACAATAAAGCGAAAAGCATATGTTATTGTTTGTGCTGATCGTGGATTGGCAGGAGCATTCAATACCAATTTGTTAAAAATTGCTCAAGCAGAGATCGATGATTTTGGAAGAGAAAATGTAGACCTTTTTTGCATAGGTAAAAAAGCTCGTGATCATTTTACATATAGGGACTATAACATTATTGAGAGTCATGTTGATTTTTGGGCAGAAATGGAATTTGAGAATGCAATGATGATCGGTAGGAGCATTATTGATCATTTCACCAGTGGCTCTGTAGATGAGATTCATGTGGTATACAATTATTTCGTGAATATTGCACAGCAGACAGTTAAGTCTGAGATACTTCTCCCTCTTTCATATGATTCCAGTGATATTACAGTTTCCGATCGTCTATATGAGCCTTCAAAAGAAAAATTGGTCAATGCATTGATTCCAAGACACCTAAATGTCCAAATGTGGAAATATCTTTTAGAGTCATATGCTAGCGAACAAGCTGCTCGTATGCTATCCATGGAAAATGCAACTTCAAATGCTCAGGATATGATCAAAGATTTAACTTTACAATTCAATAAGGCAAGGCAAGCAGCCATCACTACAGAGATGCTTGAAATAGTGGGTGGGGCTGAAGCCTTAGGCTAATAAATAAGGACATCATTTTATGTCAAAAAATGGAAAAATTTCGCAGGTAATGGGCGCTGTCGTCGATGTCGTTTTCGAAGACGGGCATTTACCAGATATTTATAATGCTCTAACAGTTGACAGAGGCCAAGATGGAACTCTTGTTCTCGAGGTTGCACAACATCTTGGAGATTCTGTTGTGCGAACGGTTGCTATGGATAGTACTGATGGATTGGTGCGAGGTCATGAGGTTCAGGATTTAGGAGAGCCAATCTCTGTGCCAGTTGGGGAAAAGACCTTAGGTCGTCTCTTCGATGTCCTTGGTAATACAATTGACCATAAAGGTGATTGCGAAACTGAGAAAAGAAATCCAATTCATCGTCCGGCACCAAAACATGAGGATCTAGCAACTTCAACTGAAGCCCTAGTGACGGGAATCAAGGTTGTTGATTTGATGGAACCATATACTCGGGGTGGAAAGACAGGTCTTTTTGGTGGGGCTGGAGTAGGTAAGACAGTTTTGATTCAAGAATTGATTAGAAATATTGCAACTGAACATGGTGGTTATTCAGTATTTGCTGGTGTTGGAGAAAGAACAAGAGAGGGTAATGACCTCTATGCAGAAATGACAGAATCAGGGGTTATTAATAAGACGACCATGGTTTTTGGTCAAATGAATGAACCTCCCGGTGCTCGTCTGCGTGTTGCATTGAGTGGTCTAGCAATGGCAGAATTCTTTCGTGATGATGAGGGGAGGGATGTTCTATTGTTTATTGATAACATCTTTCGATTTACACAGGCAGGATCAGAAGTCTCTGCTCTTTTAGGTCGCATGCCTTCAGCAGTTGGCTATCAGCCTACGTTGTCAACTGAAATGGGTGACCTTCAGGAACGCATCACATCAACAAAAAAAGGTTCGATCACATCTGTTCAAGCTGTCTACGTACCAGCGGATGACCTAACGGATCCCGCGCCTGCTACTGCGTTCGCTCATTTAGATGCAACAAGTGTACTAGAACGTAAGATTGCAGAACTTGGAATCTATCCAGCTGTAGATCCACTGGCCTCAACTTCAAGAATCTTAGATCCAAGAGTCATTGGAGAGAGACATTATAATGTCGCGCGAGATGTACAATCAGTTCTACAGCAATACAAAGATTTGCAAGACATCATTGCGATTCTTGGAATGGATGAATTGTCAGATGAGGATAAATTAACTGTTGCAAGGGCTCGTAAGATTCAAAAATTCATGTCTCAGCCATTCTTTGTTGCAGAGCAGTTTACTGGTACACCAGGTAGATATGTTAGTCTTGAAGATACAGTTTCAGGGTTTGATGCAATACTCAAAGGCAAGGTAGATGAACTTCCTGAAAATGCATTTGCATATGTTGGGACCATCGATGAGGCCATTGAAAAGCATAAGAAGTCTGCAGCCTGATGAATTCATATGATGTTGAGATAGTGACACCAATTCGGGAGATCAAACTTGATGATGTAGTTTATTTACGTTGTCCTGGATTAGATGGTTCTTTTGGAGTCATGAGCAATCATAGAGAAGGTGTCTTTGCATTATCTGTGGGTGAGATCAAAGTAACTCAAAATGGTAAAGATGAGTATTTTGCCACAGGTGGAGGATTCGCTGAGATTGTTGATGATTCAGTTAAACTGCTTGTTGAGTCATTGGAAAAATCAAATGAAATTGATTTAGAGCGGGCTAACCAATCACTTGAAAGGGCAAAAAAAAGGAAGCTCAAACAAGATTTAGAATTAAATGAGGTTAGGGTAGATGCTTCTCTTGCTCGTGCATTGAATCGTTTGAGGATATCAAAAAGATAATTATTTATCCAACTAAATTTAATCAAACCGCTTGTAATTTACGGGCGGTTTTTTTATACAAAATTTTGATTATATATGTTTAAACGAACACATAATTGTGGTGAGATTCGATCCTCCAACCTAAATGATATTGTAATATTGAATGGTTGGGTTAATAAGGTGCGATTGCATGGCCAGATTATTTTTGTTGACTTACGTGATAGATATGGTAAAACACAGATCGTATTTGATGCTGATGAATATGAAGGTGATTTGGAAAAGGTAAAGAAAATATCGATGGAAGATGTTCTCTCGATTAAGGGGATAGTCCAATCAAGAACAGAATCGGCAATAAATCCAAATCTAGAGACCGGTAAAATAGAAATAATGGTATTTGAGTATTTCATGCTTAATGAAGCAGCTCCTTTACCATTTATGCTTAACGATCGTGACAATGCTGAAGAAGATTTGAGATTAAAATATCGTTATCTTGAACTTAGAATGGAAGAACTTCAACAAAATCTATTGACACGACACAGCACATATCAGGCAACGAGGTCTTATTTGTCTGAAAATAATTTTGTAGAAGTAGAGACACCTACGCTAATGAAATCAACTCCAGAAGGTGCAAGGGATTATCTCGTACCTAGTAGAATCCATGAAGGAAAATTTTATGCCCTACCCCAATCACCTCAGATCTACAAACAAATTCTGATGATATCAGGATATGATCGTTATTTTCAGATTGTTAAATGTTTCAGAGATGAGGATCTTAGGGCAGATAGGCAACCAGAGTTCACACAAATAGATATTGAAATGTCCTTTGTAGACGAAGAAGATATTTTTGGTTACATGGAAGGTCTTACACGACATGTTTTTCAGGTTGTTTCACAAATTGATCTACCTGACCCTTTCCAAAGAATGACCTATAAAGAGGCGATGGATAAATATGGATCAGATAAGCCTGATCTGAGATATGATCTGAAACTCATTAATGTTAAAGCCTTTACTGATGCTTCTGATTTTAACGCGTTTAGTTCAGTAAATTGTGTAAAGGGCATTATTGTAAAAGGAGGAGCAAAATATTCAAGAAAGATTATTGATGAATTAACAGAATTTGTAAAAAAATACAAGGCCAAGGGATTAGCATGGATGAAATTCAAAGATGTTGAATTTGAAGGAGGAATTTCCAAATTCTTTCCTATAGAACTCCAAAAAAAGATGGAGATAGAATTAAAAATGCAAGGTGGTGATATTTTATTCATGATAGGAGATGAGACAAAAATAGTTCTAAATGCACTGGGGCATCTCCGCAAAGAAATAGCAGTAAAAGAAGGTCTTATTAATAAAACCAAATTTTCCCCAGTTTGGATTACTGAGTTTCCAATGTTTGAATTTGATGATGAGCAAAAACGTTTTATTGCAATGCATCATCCTTTTACTGCTCCTAGAATGGATGATATCGATTTACTAGACACTGATCCTTCAAGTGCGCTAAGTCGGGGTTATGATTTAACAATGAATGGTTATGAGATCGCTGGCGGGTCTATAAGGATACATTCTCCCAAAGTTCAGGAAAAAGTATTTTCATTACTTGGATTAAGTGGAGAAGAGGCTATCGAAAAATTTGGGTTTTTAGTGGAGGCACTTACTTATGGTGCTCCACCACATGGTGGAATCGCATTTGGATTTGATAGGCTTGTGATGTTACTTGCAGGCACTGAAAATATTCGAGACGTTATTGCCTTCCCAAAGACTACCTCTGCAGCATCTTTGATGGATGAAAGTCCAAGCACTGTAAGTAATTCACAGTTAGACGAATTGAGAATCACTATCAAAAAGTCTACGGACTGATCCATTTGTTCAATACTCTTTTGGTTTTGCTATAATTAAGAATAGATATGAAGATAGTCCAACTGCGCTGAATACCATGCACATAACCATTATTTGATAACGTACAGCTACAAGTGGTGAGATACCTGATATGATTTGTCCTGTCATCATTCCAGGAATTGATACTAGACCGACGGCGAATAGTGAATTTGTGATAGGGATTAATGCTGCTTTAAGAGCGATACCCCGTGCATTCTTATAACAAATATTTCTTTCTAATTCTGCTCTTATTCTTTCAGCGGAAAGGCTGATACCATTCATTGAGCTTGCGCATATCATTCCTGCCAAAGGAATCATGTATCTTGGCATGAACCAAGGATCTAATTGCAGTACAAATTGTGTTACCAATAATAGCGTTATTCCTCCACCGATCATAATTGAAATAAATGCAAACTTGAGTAATCCGTATCTTTCTTTGGATACTGTTCCCAATGCAATCCAACTTGCGATAAAGACCATTGAGATCAATATGGATAGAATAATCAATGAATCATTTGATGAAAAGATGTAAGACAAAAAATAACCAATCATGATCAATTGGGTCAACATACGAATGGCTGCGTATAAAGAATTTTTCCAATCAAGATACCAAGAATGAAGAATAATGATAACAAGTGCAACAGGAATAAAAATGATTAATAACCGTGATAAAGGTATGAATGTTATTGATTCATTCATAAAATATTAATTTCATAAGTTATGATTAAAATCTATAATTTGATTCCATAGTGGGTTAAGGTAAATATAGTCAAACCATAGCAACTAATTGTAATGATGATTGATATCATAAGGCTCAAATAAAAATTAATACCGTAATTAAGCAATATTGGGAGGGTTATAAATAGTGCCATGGATGGGATCACCATCCAAAGGATGCCATTAGATAGGGCTTTGACCTTATGAATATCATTGGTCTCAATATAAAGCCAAATCATTGATAGAACAGAAACAAGGGGGATAGATACAATAAGCCCGCTTAGGAATGTATTTTTTTTAGCTATCTCTGAAACTAATACTATAATGGAAGATGAAATGATTAGTTTTATTATAGTTTGGAGCATTTAGTTATTTTTTAATTCAATTAATTTTTAGAGACTACTATTCAAAAAGTGATGATTCATTTTCTAGTAAAGTAATTGCTTTATTTTGATAGAAGTAATTTTCGGTTATTAATTCTGGAGAATCTGTTAAGTTGGTATTGACTACCATTTGGAGTAAGCTATGAAATTGCTCTCTATTTCCAGCTTTTTGATGATAGAATTCTGCCATTAATACGGCATTACCTAGGTATTCAGGATTAGCTGCTAAGGCTTGGTCAAAGTATGTTTTCGATTGTGATAATTCAATTCCAGGTATACGAGCATATAATGAACCAAAAAATCTGTATGGTCCACTAAAATAAAATCCAGGTTCAATTGTAAGGATCCTATTCATAATTATTTCTAAAAGTTCTCGATGATTAAGACGTTCAAGTACAGGTTTACGACTTAAATATCTAGAATAATTAACTGCCCACCAGTATAAACCAGGAATTACTGTTAGAGGAGCATTGGAAATTGCTGACATTAATTTTAATGTACTATCACCTTCTGATTTATCATATAATGGTCTAAAATCAGGATGATTTATAACAGCGTCCCTACAGATCATACTCCCGATTAAGTATAAAGAGTCTTGATTAATAGGATATTGTTCAATGAAATAAGCACGAGTATAATTTATTTTTCCTAATAGAATGGCAAGTTCAAAATTTTCAGGACGTTGCTCATAAGCAAGAGTAAGAAAATGCTCTGCTTGACTGAGTGCAGATGAATCTGTTCTTTGTTCCCAAAGCACTTGTCCTTTTTTAATTATATAATCTACATTATGGTTAGTAGCTTCAGTCGATGACATTGTCCTAGCACAATTTGAATTATAGATTGCTAATATCCCAAAGGTTATTAAAATGAATATTTGTTTAAAGTAAAAAATTATTTTCAAACCTAAATTTCCTATCTCGAAATTACAGGCGATTTAGAATATTGGAAAAGATCATTGAATTAAAAACTTTAGATATTGCAGAATTATTAGGTGTTGGCGATGAGTATATAACATTAATTGAATCTAAAATCCCTGCTAGAATTATAGTACGGGGAGATATAATTAGAATTGATGGTGAAACAACAGACGTTAATAAGGTTTTTAAGATTTTCCATGAGATGATGGAAACATTGAATGGAAAAGGAACATTAAACTTATTTGATGTAGAAAATATTATTAGTGTTATTAAATCTAAACAAGAGATAGATTTTTTTAAAAAAGAAGAAATAGAGCATGTAATTCATTATGGGAAAAATGGAGCAATTAGATTAAAAACAGAAGGTCAAAAGTCTTATGTGGATTTAGTCAAAAACAATGATGTAGTCTTTAGTATAGGACCAGCAGGTACCGGGAAAACTTTTCTCGCAGTTACCCTTGCAGTATCTGCTCTTGAACAAAAAAAAGTAGATAAAATTATTTTATGCAGGCCTGCAGTAGAAGCTGGAGAACATTTAGGTTTTTTACCTGGAGATCTTAAAGATAAAGTGGATCCATATTTTGCTCCACTTTATGATTCACTTTATATCTTATATGATCGAGATAAATTAAAAAAATTACTAGAATGTCAGATTATAGAAATAGCACCGTTAGCGTATATGAGAGGTAGAACTTTAGATAGAGCATTTATGATTTTGGATGAGGCGCAAAATACAACAGCAATGCAAATGAAAATGTTTCTTACAAGATTAGGGGTTGGGTCAAGGGCTATAGTAACAGGTGACATTACCCAGATAGACCTAAAAAATCCATCTGATTCAGGGTTGTTACATGCCATAGAAGTATTAAAAGATGTCAATGGAGTTGGTTTTGTAAGGCTAAATCAGAGCGACATAGTTCGCCATTCATTAGTTATGAAAATAATTAATGCTTATGATAAAGTTTAGGTTATTGGTACCACTACCAAAATCAAAAACCAAATTATGAATACTGATTATAAATATTACTAAATTTGACATATATCCTTTATATATTTTTTAATACATTAAATGCAAAATAAATCAGTAATAATTTCAGCTAAAAGAACACCTATCGGATCTTTTTTGGGTCATTTAGCTTCTTTCTCAGCATCTGATCTAGCCTCTCATGTTATAAAAAACATATTAAATGATGTAGAAATAGAATCTGGTATAATAGACGAAGTAATTTTAGGTAATGTTCTTTCCGCTGGTCAAGGGCAGGCACCTGCTAGGCAGGCAACAATAAAAAGTGGATGCCCTAATCATATTGAAGCATTGACTATTAATAAGATGTGTGGATCTGGTTTGAAGGCAGTAATGCTTGCTGATCAGATGATACGTTGTGGGGATTCCGAAATTATTTTAGCTGGAGGTATGGAAAGTATGTCTAATGCGCCTTATCTTATACAAGAACTAAGGTCAGGTAAAAGGCTTGGGCACACAAGTGTTATTGATACTATGATATATGATGGTCTCTGGGATGCATATACTGATAAACATATGGGTAATTTTGCTGAAATGTTAGCAAAAGATCGGAATTATTCTAGAGAGGATCAGGATAATTTTGCGGTTGAATCATATAAGCGTGCAAAACATGCAACTGATCAGGGAATATTTTCTAGCGAGATTGTACCTATGGAGATTAAAAAAAAGAGTTCTGATACCATTGTGATAAATGAAGATGAAGAACCCTCCAAAGTAAAGTATGAAAAAATTTCAAATCTTAAGCCAGCTTTTCAAAATGATGGTACTATCACAGCAGCAAATGCATCGAAAATAAATGATGGTGCAGCAGTTTTACTTATTGTAAGTGAAAAGAAAGCCAGAGATTTAGGTATTAAACCTTTGGCAAGTATCCTTGCTCATGCTTCTGTTGCTCATGAGCCAGAATGGTTTACTACTGCTCCAGCGAAAGCCATAACTAAGGTTTTGAAAAAAACTAATATAAAGTCTTCAGATATTGATTTGTGGGAGATAAATGAAGCTTTTGCAGTGGTAGCTCTGGCTACAATGGATGATTTTAATATCCAACATGAAAAAATGAATATATATGGTGGAGCAGTTGCTCTCGGACATCCCATTGGAGCTTCAGGTGCAAGAATACTTACTACTTTGTTAAATGGTATGCATCATAATAAATCACATTTAGGTTTAGCGACACTTTGTATAGGTGGTGGTGAGGCATCAGCATTAATTATTGAAAGAAATGATTGACTTTAGTTTATCATCTGAGCAAGAAATGATTAGAAGTATGTCAAAAAAATTTGCGGAAGATAATTTATTACCAGGTGTAATTGAAAGAGATGAAAAATCAGAGTTCCCATCCGCGCAAATAAAAAAAATGGGTGAGCTAGGTTTGATGGGTATGATGGTTCCTGAGAAATGGGGTGGAGCGGGACTTGACACTATTTCTTATGTTCTTGCAATTGAGGAAATTGCTGCAATTGAATTGGCAACATCTACTATTATGTCAGTTAATAATTCACTAGTGTGCCAAGTAATTTTAGATTCGGGTTCAGATATCCAAAAAGAAAAGTTTTTGAATCCACTTGCGGAAGGAAAAAAATTAGGGGCATATAGTTTAAGTGAGCCACAATCAGGATCAGATGCAGTCAACATGAAAACTTTTGCTGAAAAAGATGGTAACCATTATGTAATAAACGGTACAAAAAATTGGGTAACAAGTGGTGAAAATAGTGATTTGGTTTTACTTTTTTGTATTACAGAAAAAGGTAAAGGCTCAAAAGGTATTTCAGCGTTTATTATAGAAAAAGGTACTCCAGGTCTTAATATAGGTAAAAAAGAAAATAAGCTTGGGATTAGAGCTTCAGATACCTGTGAATTATACTTTAAGAATTGTAGGGTTAAAGAAGAAAATAGAATTGGTTCAGAAGGGCAAGGTTTTGCTATTGCCATGCAAGCGTTAGGCAGTGGAAGGATAGGCATTGCTGCTCAGGCTGTAGGTTTAGCTCGGTGTGCATTAGAAAAATCAGTTTCCTATGCAAAAGAACGAAAGCAGTTTGGTCAATTAATTGGAAAATTTGGTGCAATTCAAAATAAACTTGCGATTATGGCCACTAATATCAATGCTGCGAGATTACTTGTTTGGCATGCTGCGTATTTAAAAGACCAAGGCAAAGATTATATTAAGGAAAGTTCCATTGCAAAACTATTTGCTTCATCTACTGCTATGGATGCGGCTTCAGATTGTGTTCAAATTTATGGTGGCTATGGTTATATGCAGGAATACGGAGTAGAACGATTAATGCGAGATGCGAAAATAACTGAGATTTATGAAGGTACTTCAGAAATTCAACAACTTGTAATTGCGAGACAATTAATTAGATGAGTCTAAAAAAAGCAAATCTTGATTGGAGTTTATTGGGTTTTAATGCAGTAAAAACGCGTAGCATGTTCTGTGCTACTTGTCATAAAGGAGAGAAGTGGTCAGGAGGTTCATTAATACCATATGGGAATATTGAAATTTCGCCAGCTGCAGCTGTTTTAAATTATGGGCAAGGAGTATTTGAAGGTACCAAGGCATTTCATACTTCTAAAGATAATATAGTTCTGTTTAGGGTTGATGATAATGCTGAACGAATGGCTAGGTCTACTAAAAGGCTTTGTATTCCTAAGATGGATCATGATTTTTTTATTAATGCTATTGTTACAACTGTTAAAGATAATTTGGATTACATCCCCCCTTATGGAAAGGGTAGTATGTATATAAGACCTATTGTTTGGGGTACTGCGCCAACTTTAGGAGTAAATGCATCTTCTGATTATACTTTTATAGTATTTGTTTCACCTGTTGGTCCCTATTTCAAAGGTCGTAAAAAGTCACTTAATCTGAAAATTGAAACAAATTATCATCGTGCTGCTGAAAAAGGTATTGGGAACGCGAAGGCGATTGGAAATTATTCTGCATCATTATACCCAATGCTAAAAGCTAAAGAAGAAGGATTTGATGAGGTTATTTATCTAGACTCTGTATGCGGAGATAAAATAGAAGAAATTGGTTCGGCTAATTTATTTATAGTTAATGATGGTATAATTAAGACTCCAAGATTAAGTAGATCTATACTTGCGGGTATTACAAGAGACTCTGTTTGTAGAATAGCATCTGATTTATTAGGATTAAAAGTTGAGCAAACCGATATCTTTCTTAAAGATCTTTTTGAAGCGGATGAGGTATTTTGTACAGGTACTGCCGTAGGGGTTACCCCAATAGGTAAAATTACATTTAATGATGAAGCTCATGAATTCAATCGAGGAAAAATTGGGCCAATTACCAATAAATGTAAAAGGAAATTAATTAATATCCAGAGACAACATATTGATGATACTTTTGGATGGTTATTCCCAATAACTGATAAAAAATAAGTTTGGATGTTATCAGTTTTTAAAAAAATGAAAACAAGAGATCATGAACAAGTCATTTTTTGTCATGATAATAATTCGGACTTAAAGGCAATAATCGCAATTCATAATACTACTATGGGTCCTGCATTTGGTGGTTGCAGAATGTGGAATTATAATTCTGAAGAGGATGCTTTAGAGGATGTTTTAAGACTTTCTAGAGGAATGAGTTATAAAGCTGCAGTTGCTGGAATTAGCCTTGGCGGAGGGAAGGCGGTAATTATTGGGGATTCAAGAAGAGGAAAAAATGAAAAACTTTTCAGAGCATTTGGTCGCTTTGTGGAAGGTTTGGCAGGTAGGTATATTACAGCTGAAGATGTAGGTACAAGTGTCAAAGATATGGAATGGGTGAGAATGGAGACCTCTTACGTCACAGGGATTTCTCCCACTCTAGGTGGCAGTGGAGATCCTTCCCCCTTAACAGCATTAGGTACCTATTCAGGGATTAAAGCAACCGTAAAAAAGCAACTAGGGAAAGATTCATTAACTGGATTAAACATTGGAATTCAAGGAGTCGGTCATGTTGGTTATTATCTTTGTCGCTATTTAAAGAAAAATGGAGCAAATCTTTATGTATCTGATATTAATGAATATGCCTTGAAGCGTGTGGTAGAGGAGTTTCAGGCTAAGGTTTTAGATATAGATGAAATATTTAGATCAGATATTGATATATTCTCTCCTTGTGCATTGGGAGCCACGCTCAATAGTAATACAATCCCCCAATTAAAATGTTCAATTGTAGCTGGTGCAGCCAATAATCAACTAAAAAAAGAAGATATTCATTCTCAAATGCTTCATGATCGCGGTATCCTTTATGCACCAGACTTTGTTATTAATGCAGGTGGTTTAATTAATTGTGCAAATGAAATAGAAGGATATAATCATGAACGTGCATTTCAAGATACCAAAGAAGGAATTTATAATAATTTAATAAAAGTCTATAATCTTTCTGAAAAAGATTCCTTGACAACTCAACAGGCAGCATTAAAAATAGCTAAGAAAAGGATGTTTGATATTACCAAATTAAAAAATGAAAGCCTAAAAATGGGAAATATCATGGGTAAACGTGACAATGGTTAATATTCACCCACGTAGGTTGGCGCGTAAACGTGTCCTTGAAGCATTATTTTCTTATCAATATAATAAAAATGAACCAGCGATTATTATTAAACAAGTATTGAGTAGAAAACCTAGTCAGAAGGAAAATACAGATTTTATAGGATTGCTATTTAATACTGTTATAGATAATCTCCTTTGGTCGGATAAAATTATCAAAAGCCATCTCGAAAATTGGGAATTTGAGCGAGTTGCATTAGTTGATAAAGTTCTACTAAGAATGGGTATATGCGAAATTTTTTTTATTCAAGATATTCCTCCTAAAGTTTCAATAAGTGAGATGGTTGAAATCGCAAAAATTTATAGCACCGATGAAAGTCCAATTTTCATAAATGGTATTTTAGATGCTGTCTATAAAGATTATAAAAAAAGAAATAAGGATTAAAATTTTATATGATTCTGTCAAAATTATTTGGAACTAAATCTGATCGAGAAATAAAGAAACTTTCCCCAACTATTGATCAAATAAACCAAATATATGATTCTCTATCTTCAAAGTCTGATGAAGATTTAATTACACGGACACAAGAATTAAGGGATTTTGTTATAAATACTTGTAAAGAAAAAGAGGAATCAATACCAAGAGATATCGATAAGAAAGAACGTGAGAGTAAAATATTATATGCCGAACAGGGAGCATTAGGATTAATTATGGTAGAAGCTTTTGCTATGGTAAAAGAAACCTGTCGTCGAATGTGTGGATCATCATGGATGGTATCTGGGCAAAAGATTATTTGGGAGATGATCCCTTATGATGTGCAGTTACTAGGGGCTATTATTCTTCATAATGGGAAAGTAGCTGAAATGAAAACAGGAGAGGGAAAAACCTTGGTGGCAACTATGCCAATATTTTTGAATGCACTTACAGGTCGAGGTGTTCATGTTATAACTGTAAATGATTATCTTGCGCAACGAGATGCAGAATGGATGGGTGAAGTATATAAGCGACTTGGGCTAACAGTAGGATATATACTTAATTCAATGAATAATAGAGATCGAAGAGAGATGTATCATCGAGATATAATTTATGGTACTAATAATGAATTTGGCTTCGATTATCTTAGAGATAATATGGCATTACAGGCAGAAGAAAAAGTTCAACGTGGACATGCTTTTGCTGTGGTCGATGAGGTTGACAGTGTGCTGATAGATGAAGCTAGAACCCCACTCATTATTTCTGGTGCAGTTGATACCCCAGTAGATGAAACATTTACGAAATTAAAACCTGGTGTAGAGCAGTTGGTAAAAAAACAAATGGCTCTAGTGGCAGATTTAGTACGTAAAGCTCAGAAATATATCGAAGATAATGACGATGATAATGCAGGACTAAAACTTCTACAAGCTCAACGTGGTATGCCTAAACATCGTCAAGTTATGAAAATTTTTCAAGAAACCGGCATGCTCAAATTGGCTCAAGATATTGAATCAATATATACACGTGATAAAAAAATGCATGAAGTCGATGACGAATTATATTTTGCAATAGATGAAAAGAGCCATGTAATGGATATAACCGAAAAGGGTCGTAATCTTCTTTCTCCAGACAATCCAGACACTTTCATAATTCCTGATCTTGGCGAATTACTATTAGAAATAGATGAAAATGTAAATCTTTCAACTAAAGAAAAAAATCTTGAAAAAGAAAAAGCACATCAACTCCATGCCGAAAGAAGTAGTACGATCCATAATTTTAATCAGTTGCTTAGGGCTTATACTCTTTACGAAAAAGATGTAGAATATGTACTCCAAGATAAGAAAGTTATGATTGTAGATGAATTTACAGGACGAGTACTCCCTGGTAGACGTTATTCTGATGGGCTACACCAGGCACTGGAAGCAAAAGAAAATGTGAGGATTGAACGAGAAACACAAACGCTAGCAACAATTACAATACAAAATTACTTTCGTCTATATGATAAGTTAGCGGGTATGACTGGTACTGCTGAAACTGAGGCAGAGGAACTTGGCTCAATTTACAAATTGGATGTAACAGTTATACCTACTCACAGATCTATCTCACGAGATGATCGAGATGATCTTGTTTATAAAACAAAAAGAGAGAAGTATAATGCAGCGATTGATGAAATATTAGAATGTTATAAACAAGGACAACCAGTTCTTGTAGGCACAATATCTGTAGAGGTTTCAGAGCTTTTATCTCGCATGTTAAAACGAAAGAGCATTCCGCACAATGTCTTAAATGCGAAGCAACATAAAAGTGAGGCAGATGTAGTTGCACGTGCTGGACAAAAGAGTGCTGTTACAATTGCAACCAATATGGCAGGCCGCGGTACAGATATAAAACTCGATGAAGGTGTAAAGGAACTTGGTGGGTTGCATATCATCGGAACTGAGAGACATGAATCTCGTAGAATTGACCTTCAATTGCGAGGTCGAAGTGGGAGACAGGGTGACCCAGGTTCATCGCGATTCTATCTGTCTCTAGAAGATGATCTTATGCGACTATTTAGTTCAGATAGGGTTGCTTCTATAATGGATCGTATGGGTATTGAAGAAGGAGAAGTAATTTCTGCAGGTATGGTCACGAGAGCTATATCAGGAGCGCAAAAAAAGGTTGAAGTAAGAAATTTTGGTATTAGAAAACATCTGCTAGAATATGATGACGTAATGAATCAGCAGCGCCAAGTAGTTTATGATATAAGAAATCAAGCATTATCAGGTGTAAATATGCAAGAATCAGTTTTTCAGATTTTAGATGATTTTATTCTTGACGAAATTGAATTACAATCAGATAATGGAGCTCCTGAAGAGTGGGATTGGGATAGTTTTAAACAACGTTTTTCATCACATATATTGGTAGATATATCATATGATAAAATTCAACAAGATAGTGAGGGAGTGGATCTAAATGATGAAATAATTACAGATTGGATATTTGAACAAGCAAAATCTGTATATCGCTCAAGAGAATCTCTTATTCCTGAAGATGTGATCCGTGGGTTTGAGAGATTTATAATTCTTAGAACAATTGATGAAAAATGGAAAGACCACCTTTATGCAATGGATCAGCTTCGCGAGGGAATTAACCTTAGAGCATATGGCCAGAAAAACCCATTGCTGGAGTATAAGTCTGAAGGTTTTAAAATGTTTCAAGAAATGATGACAGATATGAATGCTGCAACTGTACAGAGATTATTTAGGACTCAATTGCAAGGTATGGAGCAACCTCAAGTTCAAAACCGCCCAGGTGTTAGGAATCTACAAGCATCTCACAAAGAAACGACAGGCATGGGTATGCAAGGACAAACTCAAACTCAAAATGCAAATCAGCCAAGTCAGGTTAGAACCCCAGTAAAAGTAGAACAAAAGTATGGTCGTAATGAAAAAATATTAGTTAAGGGCCCAGATGGAATACAGGTCGAAATTAAATTTAAAAAATTGCAAAACTATTTAGATAAAGGTTATAAGAGAGTGTAAAATGGATAAAAAACGATTTCAAACACGAGCAATACACGTAGGTAATATGCCAGACCGCGAGACTGGTGCTGTATCGCCCCCTATCCATCTAACATCTACTTACGAACAGGAAAAAGCTGGCATTCATAAGGGGTTTGATTATTCGCGCGGTGGCAATCCTACTAGGAATCGTTTAGAACAGAATATTGCTTCTCTTGAAGATGGTAAATATGGCATTGCATTCTCTAGTGGCATGGCAGCTACTACCGCGCTTTTTCAAACTCTTAATAAAGGCGATCATGTCATTATTGGTCGTAATGTTTATGGTGGGACCTATCGCATGGCGGTTGAAGTTTTATCAAATCATGGTTTTGAATTTGAATTTGTAGATACAAGATTTATTGAGAGTATTGAAGCGGCATTAAAACCTAATACAAAATGGATATTTTTAGAGACACCAACAAATCCTTTATTAGAATTATCCGATATAAAACTTATATCAGATTTATGTAAAACAAACAATATATATCTTGCTGTTGATAATACTTTTATGAGCCCTTATGGACAAAGACCTTTAAATCTTGGTGCAGATATTGTAATGCATAGTGCTACTAAGTTTATTGGTGGGCATAGTGATTTAATTGCAGGTGCATTAATTACCAGTAATTCTGAATTGGCAGAAAGACTGTATTTTATACAAAAATCTGGAGGTGCTATTCCCAGCCCCTTTGATTGTTGGATTTTACTTCGAAGTACTAAAACCATGGCACTACGAGTTCAAAAACAATCTGATAATGCAATGCATTTAGCAAAAATATTACAAAGCCATAACACAGTGGACTCAGTCATATATCCTGGTCTAGAGACACATAGCCAACATGACCTTGCCACGATACAGCAAGTAAATCCGCAAGGAGATTCAATATTTGGATGTATGATTTCTATTAAATGTACAACAATTGAAAAACGTGATAGGTTTTTATCTAAAGTACAATTATTTACTTTGGCAGAAAGCCTAGGAGGAGTCGAAAGTCTTGTCTGTCTCCCATACGAAATGACTCATGCTTCTGTACCAACAGAAATGAAAGAAGCTATGGGGTTAACTCCGGAATTATTACGTTTATCAGTTGGAGTTGAAAATATAGATGATCTTGTTGAAGATATTACCACGGCATTGGATAATTAATTTATGAGTGAATTATAGATAGAAAATCGTTATTTTAGGGAAACATAATTAGCATTATACCTAATAGTAAGAATTAAAACTTTCTAAATAATAATTTTAATATATTATTTTTGAATTTTTGGAGAAAAGAATGGCGCCCAAGAAAAAATTATCTTTCTTATGGATATTGTTTTTAATAGCATATAATACTGCATTCGGGGATGTAACTATATCCATAGGTGATGTTGCTGTTAATGGTTATACAGAGGATATTGTTATTCCTGTAACTGTGGCCAACCCTGACCAATCGGTTGGAGGGTTTCAATTTGATGTGATCGCTATTCCAAGCTTAGTAACCCTTTCAGGGGTAAGCCCAGTGGATGTGGAAAATTTTAGCGCTGATTTTAATATTTTAGATGATGGTTCTGGCAGAGTAGTGTTCTATAGTAATAACGGAGAAGGTATTGCGGCTGGGGGTGATAATATTGTATGTAATCTTCATTACAATGGTGAAGATGTTCTCTCTGCATTAATTGACCTTGAATGTTATGACCTTACAGTCAGTGATGCTGAAGGCAATGTAATTGCTGGCGAATTATTAAATGGTTCTATTACTATTGGAAACGTGGTCCTCCTTAGTGCTTCTACTGATACTGGCGATGTGAATGAACAAGTTTATATTGATATTAGTATTCAAAATCCTAGTCAAGTTGGGGGGTTGCAGTTTGACATATATGACACTCCAAACTATTTAGATATCATAGGTTTTTCAACTACAGAAAGATCTACAGGTTTCACTATTGATTTCAATGAATTAGAAAATGGTTTAACACGTGTGCTTATGTATAATCCTGAAAATGGTAATATAGAATCTGGTGCAGGACCTATTGCAAATATGGAAATGGTTGTCCATGAAAATGCTTATAATTCTAATGTCGGTATTAATTTCGAAAATATTACAGTTACTGATGATATTGGTGGCGCCTATTGGGTAGCAGGGGCAGACTCAGGTACTGTTACAGTTAGCCCTGGTTATATTGAGGAGCCACACAATCTCCAATTACAGGATGGTATGGATGCCCAAGTACTTTTGAGTTGGGATCCTCCCTATGGTCCAATCCCAGAAGATTTTGAAGAAGATTTTGAAGAAGGCGTTATCCCGGATGATTGGACATTAACTACTAATTCTTCTCAAGGGTGGTTCATTACTCAAGACGGGTCAAGTGCTTTTTGGACTATACCATCTCATACATGGTATATGTGTGCAAATGATGATATGGCAGATGATGATGGTTCTGTGGATTATTTAGTTACACCACCTTTAAATGTAAGTGGTGCCCAAACAGTTACATTAAATTTTGCATCATATTTTGACGGAGCATATAGTCATAGTGCACACATCGAGGTAAGTACCGATGGGGTTAATTTTGAAGAAGTAGTCTCTCTTGATCCTGTGGCAGAATGGGTAGTTGAAACTGTTGACCTTTCAAACTATGCAGGGGTAACCAATTTATATATTGCATTCCGCTCTAATGATAATGGATTCTGGGCTTCAGGTTGGGCAGTGGATGATGTGTTTATAACTTTTGCAGCAAGAGATGTTGATCGTATAGTACATTTTCAAT
>Ga0066836_10000165_pt1 | contig 27709 bp, 17 predicted proteins | sample ETNtaG_18_FD_71568 | JGI IMG/M metagenome (GOLD analysis project Ga0066836, IMG submission 71568) | Marine microbial and viral communities from oxygen minimum zone, Eastern Pacific Ocean - ETNP201302SV91 | ecosystem: Environmental > Aquatic > Marine > Oceanic | place: Pacific Ocean: Eastern... | reverse complement strand
TCATTCAACCATTTTGCAGTCGGTGAAAAATCGCCGGCTCCACAATTATGGTTTATCGGATCCAGACGACTGCTGACTTCAATCGTTTCCAATCCTCGACGACTTAGCCCCTCTGCAAGCCATTCTGTTCCAGCACCACCTGAACAATCGAGGAGAAGTCCGTCTTTTGGAATTACATTACTCCAATCCAAGGTCTCAAATTTCATGGACATCATTGATTCTAACTCTTGCAGACGATTTTTCAAGGCTTCACGGTAGAAGGTCATGCCATCTATTTCCTCCAATGATTCTCCTTTTTTCTGTGGTGCTGCCAATCCACCATCAGCCAATTTCCAAGCAATATCTGAAATGCGATTCTCCACGTCAGGCATTGATTTGTAACCTTCCGAATCAAAGAATTTCACACCTGAATCTGTTGCAGGGTTATGGCTAGCAGTCACCATCATTCCCGCATCTGCAGCACTGGCAAGGACTGCGTTGTGTAATCCTGGAGTTGGCAATTCCCCTACCCTGAGGGTACGACATCCTGCTGCACCCAATCCTGATTCCAATGCATCGACAAGTGCTACATTTGCATCTCTACGATCCCACCCAATCACGACTAATGGCGACTCGCCTATACTTTCCAACAAGTGAATCCCGGTGGCTTCACCAATAATTCGCATGGCACGATTAGACAAAACACGATGTTCAATTAATGCATTCAAGGCACCTTCGTCATCCCAATTCATTGCAGTGCCAAAAGTCTCATCGGCACGTCCACGAATGCCGTCAGTACCATGGAGGCGTGGCCGTTTCATCCAATTCACTCTCGCAGTACACTACCATCTGGATGGCCGCCACTCACCGTCACATTCGGCCAAACATTGCAGCCTACTCCGAGGACAGTGCCTGGATTGCAAACAGCATTGCAGCCAATTTGTACACCCTCTCCTAGAATGGAACCAAATTTTCGTAACCCAGTGTCTACGTTGAGATTATGAATCCGAATCTGTCGACCATCATTTCGCAGATTGGATAACTTACAGCCAGCTCCTAGATTGACATCACGGCCGAGGATTGAATCACCAACATAATTGAAATGGGGGGCTTTTGCTCCAGGAAGCAACAAACTGTGCTTGATTTCTGTTGCATGGCCGACTACTGCGCCACGACAGATCCAAGAATGGCTTCGAACGTAGGCTCCATGACGAACTTCACCAGCAATATAGGACGGGCCTTCAATGTGTGAACTTGGTCCAATCAGTGAACCATCAGTGATATGCACAGGGCCTTTTGATTCGTCAATGGTTACAGATGGATGCACCCCTCTTCGGTTGGATCCTAAACCTTGAAGAAGAAATTCTAGTTGATTTGCCAAGCCCATTGGATTTGATTTGTCGAGCAATACCCAAACAGGTTCCTTCTCAGGCATTCTCAAGCCTGTCACCTTCCCACCAGATTCGGTGAGGGACGGGAACAGTGTCGCCGCAGTGCAGTCCATTAGAGGCCCCCACTAGAGGCCTCGCTTATGGTTTTCCAGCCATTTTGTGTTCAAGAGAGCGGCTTTGGGGCCGCATTGAGAACTTCCTGACTGGTTCCTTTCTCAAATTGAGCGAAATTTTCACTAAACATATTGGCCAGATGATCTGCGGCTGAATCGTAATCTGCACCATCTCCCCATGTTTCACGTGGATTGAGGATTTCATCGGGCACACCTTCACAAGCTTGTGGGATTTCAAATCCAAAGCGAGGGTCTACAACAAATTCCGCATCGTTTAGACTACCATCTAATGCTGCGTTGAGCAAAGCCCTAGTCCACTTGATTCGAATTCGTTTACTCTTACCATATCCTCCACTAATCCACCCTGTGTTGAGAAGCCAACAACGTGCGCCATGTTGCGCCATTTTGGCTGCAAGTAAATCTGCGTAAACACTGGGGTGGCGCGGCATGAAAGGGGCTCCGAAGCAAGCTGAAAATGTTGCTTGAGGTTCCTTGACACCAACTTCAGTTCCAGCGACTTTAGCAGTATATCCCGATATGAAGTGATAGGCCGCCTGTTCAGGATTTAGTCGGCTTATTGGAGGCAATACACCGAATGCATCACATGTTAGGAAAACCACATTTTGTGGGTGCCCAGCCATTGAATCCTCGGTCCGATTTTCAATGAATTCTATGGGGTACGAACCACGAGTATTTGCAGTGAGAGAATCATCAGAAAAATCAGGGACTCCTTCACTATCTACTACGATGTTTTCCAAAATGGAACCGGGCATTCGTGTAGTCGCGAAGATGGCTGGTTCGTCATCTTCTGAAAGATCGATTAGTTTGGCATAACAACCTCCTTCAAAATTGAATACCCCTTTTGCCGACCAACCGTGCTCATCATCACCAACCAGTGCACGTTTTGGATCTGCCGACAAAGTGGTTTTCCCTGTACCAGATAAGCCAAAGAAAACAGCAGTATTGTCACCAGTGGTATTGGATGAACAGTGCATCGGCAAATGACCTCTGCCAGGGAGTAAATGATTCATAATCGAGAAGATCGATTTCTTGATTTCGCCAGCATAACGGGTCCCGCCAATAATTACCGTTCTTTCCTCAAAGGAGATTATCACGAACACATGAGAATTGGTCCCATCAATTTCAGGGTCAGCATGAAAATTAGGTGCATGGAGAATTGTAAATTCAGGAACATGCGAATCAATTTCATCGATTGATGGTCGCAAGAACATATTCCGAGCGAAAGATGAATGCCATGCATTTTCTGTCACTACACGAATGGCCAATCGCTCATCAGCATCCGCACCACAATGCAAATCCTGCACGAAAATTTCTTTCCTAGACGAAAGGTAATCGCGCACTTTAACACTCAATTTCTGATAAATTTCAGGCGTGGTTGGGACATTGACATCACCCCACCAAATCTCACCCGTCAATGGATTGTTTTCATCACCTGACTTCACCACGAATTTATCATTGGGTGAACGGCCCGTCCTTTCCCCAGTTTCAGCCATTAGCACACCATGTGCAGTTAGTTCGCCTTCACCTCTACGTAGGGCGGCTTCGTACAGTGCTTGCCACTCCAAATTCCAATGAACTTGACCGCTTGGACTCAAGCCATGATTGTCAATAGCATGGTCCCCTTGATGGCCAGCAGAACCGATGACCGATAGGGCCATGTCGAGCGCGCCCCGCTGGACCCTTATAGTGCATTTCGGCGAACGGCAACAATCCTTCGGACTCCTTTGTGCCACAAACAAACACATTGAATTTGATTCAACAATAGGGCGACGCTTATGCGACGAATGGACTGCTTCGTTGCATGGCGGGGGATGATCATGAAGATACCGAGTCTCCCTCAGAGGACCGAATCATTGATTCTAGGGCGTTCCAAATGGGTGGTGGAATTGATCTTGATGCCTTCATGACCCCGGATGATATTGCCGCTGCGAAACGTCCAGCATTGCCAGGTGGGTCACCAACTGATGCCACTGCTGGAATGAGACCGAATGAAGATGAACGGGTCATTGGAGAAATTGATGATGCTGTTGGCGAAATTTTTGAAATATTCGATCAGGATTCGGGTCCAAAACCTGGGGATGTTCTCTCTGATGGGACCGTCTATGAAACACCAGAATTAGACACGATCACAGAGATTGCTGTCGAAGGTGAACGGCGATTGCACTGGGCCTTAATGGTCACGATGATTCTAGTATACAGCTTAATTGGTTGGCTTGTAGCTACTGCTTTAGATCCAGTGATGGCGACTGCTGGGCTGATTGGTTTGGCAACATTGGGGTTCAGTCTAGGAGAACGTTGGGTACCAGACAAAGGGATGCACATCCTTGGAGTCACATGGGTCATCATTTCGATGAAACTCCTCTATGGTTTGGCTATTGATGCCCACCATTGGGGCTGGATCGATACACCGCAACTGGGTGGTTCTTTGATTGCACTTGTCGGCGTCAACATTCTGGTGGGTTATCGACACAAGCACGACGCAATCATGGCTCAAGCCACCCTGGTTTCTCTTGCATTGGCCTCAGCGGCAGGTTCTGTAGGTGGGGAATTGGGTGTTGCTGCCATGATTATGCTAGCCACAATGCTCCTACATGGTTTGGCCTATCATCGCCAAAGTGGTAATTTGGCCTCACTCGGAATTGCTGCTAGCCACCTTTGGATTGGCCTCCATGCCATTCAATCAGAACCACTCAAAATTGGAGCGCTTGAAATTTTACCTCTAACCGACCCGATGCCTTTGTTCCTCCTTGCTTTAGCCGTTACTTGCATCAATGGTTCAATGGCAGCTCGGTTCTCGCGTGCAGATAATTGGTTCAGCAAGGGGATCGCGATCAGTGGACTCGGCAAACCCGGCTTGTGGGGTGTTTCGGTTGGCCTCGGCATGATTGGGGCCCTACTGCTATTGGCCAGTGGTCGAGATGCAACGGGTTACTCACTGGGGATATTGGTATCTCTACTCGCTGTATATGGGGGCTCTTATCTTGTGGTTCGAGGAGTCGATGCGATGGAGGTTCTGAAACCGTTGCTCACATCATTGCCAGTTCTGTTGATTATCCTTATCGGTCTTGAAGTAGATTTCATTGGAACAACTCCTATATCTGGATACGAAGCTTTTGCTGTACTCTCGGCAATTGTCACGATCGCAATGCTCCTTCAGCACCAATCCAATGTTACTGACCGCGTACTGTGGTTGGGTAGTTTAGTCCTCATTCTATTACTGACAATCCTCATTCCTGCAGAATCAACATCCGAAGGTGGTGACGAAGGTTTCTATCTCCTCATCGGGCTCACTGTGGTTCATTTGGCCACTGGAGTATTGGCGTTAAAGCGAGTTTCCCCTAGTATTGCAGGCGCCACAGTTCTAGCACCATGGTTGTGGATGTTTGTTCACGCGTTATGGACTTCTTCATTGGAATCATTCTCTGAGGCAAGGGATATTGATGTCGATTTACTCATTGTTCTTGAACCAAAATATATCGCCTTGTACCTCACAATCGCGGCATTGATTCAATACCCTATTAACATCAAATTGGGCGATACTGGAGTGAATCTTGCGGGTAAATTAATTGGTGCAACTGAATTGAGTTCGAGACTACGTGATTCTGGTTTGATGAGGTTATGGAATCTTGGTCTACTCTCAGGGTTGGCCGTGTGGCTAATGTTTGTTGATGGTAGAGACGATATTGGTTGGTATACGCTGCTTGGGATTGCATCACTGGCAATCGTTCACATTGTTGCTGAGGTCCAAGGAAAACACCAAGGGAATCCGCGTACTATTCTACTATGTCTCGCGTTGACATTTGCAGTATTGCAATGGAATTTCGGGGCCGATGCCTTCTGGATGCTCTTACTGACTGGAGCATCGGTTGCAATTTTATTGTCAAGAGGTGGTGATGGAGCACCTTCTCAATTACTGAGTTTGACGATGGGATTACTCACATTGCAGATTGTATTGTTTGGATTGGATCACAATCGTCCATTCTTGTTGCTTGATTCTGTGCCATTGAGTAGAATCGAAACTGGTTTTGTGATGTTAATCGCGTCGGGAAGTCTGCTTGCCATCTATCTTCCTAGAGCCCGAAAATTGGAGAAATTATTGCCACCTGCAATTTCAGTTGTCTGTTTGTTGAGCATCCAAATCTGGGCTGCTTCAGCAGATGATATGCACATGACTCAATCATTCTTAGCAATCGCCATGTTTGTTGGCTCTGCACTGTATTTGGCCGCCACCGGTGAACTACGAATGGAACTCAAACAAGTTGGGAAACGTGATGCGAGGCTTGCTGAAATACGGCATCGGCAGGCCTTGGCCACCGCTCTTGAGAAAGGGCAATTGTCGGATGTAACAAACGGAGTACCTAATCTGCTTACGGAAGGGGCAGGAATATCATCCGCGATGACTGTTTTAGGCAATCAAGAAAAACCCCTTGACATCCCTCAAGGGGGTAATTTGTTTCACTTTGCTGATGAAAATACTGCGGCCAAAGCAGCATCAGACAATACTGGCACTCTCGCCAAATCACTCTCTCAAGCTATCTCACGTGGGGGCATGAAGATGGCCGATGCTGAATTGTATACTCTGATTGACAAACAACGTAAGCGCCGACGTAAATCTGGTTCACAATATAATTCAGATGAATTAGACCTGTTGATTGGAGATATTCACCACCGTCCGATCATTGTACTTTCATTTATTGCAGTAACCACCTTTGCAGCCTGTTGGGTTGCCTGGATGAATGGGCAACTGAATTCAGGATTGATGCTGATGGTAAGTCTGTTCGCCCTATCACTCACATGGGTCTCACGTCAACGTGCCAAGGTCCACAATCTCCGGTTACCTGATATCAATGGGATAGAAATGCCATTTTTCGTGACCATGGGGTCATTGGCATTGATCTATCTCGTTGGGCATTTTGGTCCACTAGGAAGCTTATACAATCAACTGGATTTACTGGTACTCACCTTTGGTCTTCTCGGCCTTTCACTGATCTCGTTATACGGGCGTGAAGATTTACCTTGGAGAATCCCAAGTGCTGTGGAAGGCATCATCATGATGCTATTGCTATCTCGTCTTTGCGGCGCCTTACTGTTCAATGCAGTTCCTTTCCCATTTACAGTCAATCTGCTCGATGATAAACACGGGTTCATTGATTGGCAGTTGCCATGGCTATTCCATGAAGTGGCATTGTTGGGGATGGTGCTTGTTTGGGAATGGATTGAAGCCTTCCGTCGCACCAATGGAATGCCCGATCATAGGGGGGCTGCTGGACGAGGTAGTTTCGCCCTCATGGTCGTGATGATTTCTGCGGGGCCTGCGGGTGTGTTAGCAGGTATTCTATGCATGAAGCGATCTTACAATTGGAAACAACCTGCTGGGGTGGCCCTTTCGGTTTACGCGATTTTGGGCGGCCTGTTTGCATTCCTTGCATGGACTGATGGCGATAATTACCGAACCGCTCTGCAATGGGTAATATTTGCCACAGGTGTTGTGATGTTGGTGGCACATGTTTACACAATATTTGCTGAAATGCCTAAATGGACAACTGCCTGGCTCTGGAATGCTCACATCATTCTCCCAGTGGGTGTCTTTGCAATCGCGGGATGGTCCCCTTGGTTGGTCGTCAGTGTCTTGGCATTGTCATTGGCAACATGGGTTGGTGGAATCTTGCAACTTCGTCGTGGAATGCGTGTAATGGGGGCATTGGATCTTGTCCTATCCTTATGCCTTGGATTGTTGATTCTACAGGACCAAATTCTAGAACCCAGCATGCTATTGCTCATGCTTGTTGCACTTGGAATTGAATTGGGCATTGTCGCTTGGCTCGGTACTCGTCACGACATGCAATTGGCTCAGGATTGAATAATCGTCCCTCATAGAGGGACGGGATAATGTTCAAGCAGGTCGGCTGAATAGCCTATCTTGTGAGCGGTACTTGGATTTCAGATCGACCCGAGTCTGAAGAACATCCTGTCGTACCTATCGGACTCAATGAAATGGCCGTTCCGCGGATTTCCATTCTTGCAAGTTTTGGCACCATTGGAATGCTATTACTGTCTGCAATTTGGCTCGGTTTTGCAACCCATTCATTCCTCAACCAATTCGAAGATGCATTCGCAGCCGTTGCTGAAGAAGATATCCAACTCGATGGACGATGGACATGGGAAGCCACACTTTTGTTCGATTCTTGTGATGCTAGAAATGGTGATTGGAATTGGCCATCAAATCTCGCTGAACAAGATGATGTTTTCTGGTTCCCTGGTGAATTAGAGTGTGTCTGGGAACACCAAGGTGTTGGCGATTATGCGCATTTGGCCATTCACAATGTGGATAATGAACGTGACCTACCGTTGTCAATTGAAGTGAATCATGCTTCGATTTCAATCGATGGCGGAGGTCAGAGTGTCGTGACTTCAATCGCAGCAGGTGATGCAGTCATCATTCCGCTCCGCCTTGAAACTCTAGTTGAAGAGGCTCAATTCACCATTGAAGTAGTTCATGTTTCGTTGCCTTCAGCCAAAATCAATCTGGATGTTGACATGTTCTCCGATGGCTCTGAGCGAGACCGACATGCTAGAAGTGAAAGGATGAATGTGGCTTACACGGTTTGGAATGCAGATACGAACGAACAATTGGATTCTGGTAATCTTCCTGCAACTGCTGGAGAAGATCCAATGTGCAACACAGAACCCCCTGTTCCATGGGTTTGCTATATCGAAGGCTTTGGATGGGGCCTTGTTGGACTGGATGCTGATATGCAGGAATCCCTCACACTCTCTGGGACAAGCCACAGAATTCTTCTTCCTCCTGATTTAGCATACGGGAATAACGATGGACATGAATTACAAGATGCTTGGCTCCTATTTGATTTAGAATTAGAGCAATTATTCATCTGAATTCATTGGCGAAAGGGCCTTGCATACGCACCCCCTGCTCGCATCATGGCGGACATCAAACCAGTAGTGATGGTACCTGATGATAATGCACGATCTTATGCTGATTCTAGTGCGCCCGCAAGTGAGGAAAAGAACGGGCCTGCTATACACGCTACAGATGAAATGCGTCGGTTGGCTACACCATGGACCGTTGCAGTCGCACGAGCACGTCTCCTTGAATCATGTGAAATCCCTGAAGGAGTCATCCTAGATCCTGCATGCGGTAGCGCAACACAACTTGCAGCTCTTTGTTCGGTCTTGAATAAACCCGGTTTAGGGGTTGAGTTGTCCGGTGCCGCTGCACCTTTGGCGGCGATAAACCTTGAACGCTGTTCTATTTGGGCAGGGGGCGACTGGGGTGAATCAAGTCGGATATTGTGGGGAGATGGTACCGTCGCAGAATCGATTTTGCAAACATACCACCAAAATATTGAGGCCGCGCTCCCAATTGCATTACTGCACATCGATCCAGCCAGACCGCAAGATGCTCAAAAACACACACTGGATGAAATGCAACCAAGACTCGACCACCTTCTATCTTCTTGGGCACCATTTCTTGCGAAAGAACCAGCATTGATTCTTGATTTATCCCCTCGATTATCAGATGAGCAGAGAATGCAGGTTGAACAAATTGTTTCATCCATATGGGGTGATGTAAATACAACTTGGCAATGGATGACACAAGGTCGGGGTCGAATTGATCGATTATCATTGTGGGTGGGCCCGGTTGCAATTTCCAAACCGAATCGTTTAGTGCGTCTTTCAAAAACAGGTGATGTGACCATGTTAGAGGGATTCCAAGAACATTCAATTGCTGACCAAAACAATGTTGAAGTCGGTGAACATTTGACAATCGTAGACCCAAGTCTAATCGCCAGTGGCTTGGCAGAATCATGGAAAGAAATAGCTTCAATGAGTAACCCTAGGTGGGATACCGTTACTGGTCGGAGACCCACCATGACCAGTTCTGAACCTATTCTTTCGACTTACCATGAACTTCATGTTAGTGACGAAACATATGAAACAATATTTTCATTTGTCCAAATTACAGGAGAAATTGTTGCACAAATTTCTGCATTGGATTTTGATTGCGTATCGAAAATAACCCAAACCGCATCAGAATTGGGAATTTCATCCCTCAAGATTCGTTGTACAATAGATCCCAACGTACAACCGAAATTACAGTCAAAACTAGATCGTGAAATGCGAAGTCTGTCTGAAGATAATTCTGCAAGTTCTGGCTTTATTGCAGAAGTTAACAATAGTTATGTAATTTGCAAAGAATACAATTGAATTACCCTGTAGGGGTATTTTGTTGGTTGCGAGTCGTTCATATAGGGGGGGAGAGTCGCGAGGATGCCTCACATGAGGCCACTGGGCAACTGGTGAACAGGGGAGGACCCGAAAATGGCTAAAATTGACGAGAAAGAACTCGGAGCAGATTTCAATTACATCATCCGACTTGCTGACAGTGACGTAGACGGACTATCCCGAATCGGGATGGGTTTGACAAGTGTGAAAGGAGTCGGTGTTCGTACCGCTCTTCAAATCTGCAAAATTGCAGGTGTTGACAAGGATAAGTTGGGTGGTCACTTGACTGACGCTGAACAAGAAAAGATTCGTAAAGCCATTGACGTATATCCAGAGCAAGTACCACTTTGGATGTTGAATCGTCAACGCGACATCGAAACTGGTGACGAATTGCATTTATTCTCAATGGAAGTGAGTATGACACAAGGCGATGATATCGCACGTCTTCGCTCCACCAAAGCATACCGTGGTCTACGCCATGCAGCAAGAAAGCGTGTTCGCGGACAGCGAACTCGTTCAAATGGACGTACTGGCCTCACACTCGGTGTGCAGCGCAAGCAGTGAGATAGGAGGTGAAATGTATGGGACATCCAAAATTTGCACGACCTAAGTATGACACTCCGACCCACCCTTGGAAAAAGGGACGAATTGAAGAGGAGCATGCTCTCAAAGAACAATTCGGTCTCAAGAAGATCGGTGGAATGAAGGAGATTTGGAAAGCCAAATCGAAACTTCGCCGATGGAGACAGAATGCTATGAAGCTCATCGGTCGGGTCGACACAACTGAAGGTCATTTTTCAAGAGAAAAGAACGACCTTGTCGAATCACTTTACCGCCGTGGCTTATTGGGGGACGGTGCATCTCTTGATGACATTCTGCAAATCAGTGTTGAGCACGTTCTAAGCCGACGTTTGCAGAGCCAGGTTTACTACCGTGGTCTCGCATCTTCCATGCGACAAGCACGACAATTGGTAATTCATGGTCACATCGGATTGGGTGAACAAAAAATGACTGTACCAAGTTACATTATCACCCGTGATGATGAGAATATCTTGAACTATCATCACACTTCACCGCTGATGGATGAAGCACATCCAATTCGTGCTGAAATTGAGGTGACTCGAGCTGCTGCAGAATATGGTGAAGGTGAAAATACTGAGGCGCCTTCAGAAGAATTTGTGGCTGGCGTTGCTGAAGGAGCAGAAACCGCTCCAACAGCGGAAGATACTGTGGTAGAAGGAGGCGATGAGTGATGTCACACAAAGCAGTTCTTCACATCTACAGTTCGTACAACAATGTACTCTTGACTGCTACCGACTTGACTGGCGCTGAAACCGTTGCAAAGGTCAGTGGTGGACAAGTGACCAAGAAGGGAAGCGATGCCGGTGGACAGTTCGCAGCAACAAGAGCTGCTGAGCGCATTGCTGACATGCTTCGCGAAAAAGAATTCACGCAAGTGATCGTCAAGTATCGAGGTGTTGGAGGTAACAAATCCCCAAACACTGGACCGGGGGCACAAGCTGCAATTCGGGCCCTAACTCGTGCGGGAATGACAATTACTCGAATCGAGGATGTTACACCTATTCCTCATGATGGAACGAAGAAGAAAGGTGGCCGTCGTGGCCGTCGTGTATGATACGGGAGGATGAAAATATGGTTGTTAAAATTGAAATTGTTGATGAGCGTGATGATCACGTAACAGTTCTTCTCAAGGACACTGACCGAGCATTCGCAAATGCATTGCGCCGTACATTGATGAGTAATGTACCAAAAATGGCAATTCACCGAGTTCGTTTTGAATTAGGAACGATCGAAGATAGTGCAACTGGTGACACCTACGAATCTATTGGTGCCCTTCCAGACGAAGTTATTGCACACCGATTGGCAATGATTCCCATTCCAACGTACCATGATGAATTTTGCTTCTTGGAAGACGACCCTGGTAATGAGGGCCTGCCTCGTGAAGAATGGGGAACCCCTGCAAGTCAAATCATCTACCACTGTAGTGCAAGAGGAACTGCCGAAGGACAGGTTGTTACCGCCGGAGATCTCAATGTTCTCGGTGAAGATAAATTGCAAATTCCAGAAATGTATCGCTCAATTCCAATTACCAAACTGTATGCCGGACAGTACCTTGAATTCTACGCATACGCTGTTCTTGGGGTCGGTTCAAGTCATTCCAAGTGGAATCCAGTCTCAGGAGTTTCTTTCAGTTCACGGAAAGAAGCAACAATTGAAAATTCAACAAAGGCAAAGGTTCTCTGGAATTTGGATTTGAGTATTACTTCAAAGGATTTCAGTAAGGCCAGTAAGGGCGGTACACTAGATGATGTACAGAAGGTTGAAACTCTGATTCGAGAAATGCACCATGTCGGTGACGGTACTGCCCGAATTGAAGATTTTGCAAATGCGATTTCAATTAAAGAGAAGCCTGGGGAATTTGTCTTCAGCTTCGATACTGACGGTTCAATGACTGCTCGGAAAGCATTTGAGATGGGTTGCAAAGCTCTTGCTTCACGATTTTCAGACCTCTCTGGACAACTTTCAGAGGAACTTTGAGTCATACGACTCAAGTGCAACACCCCCTCCGAGGGTTTGTGATGCGAGGTAGAGCTCGAGTAGGGGGGCATGTAACCCTAATTTTCAGTATTCAAGATGAATCTCTGAATTTACTTGAACAAGGAAGTCGAGGAGCGGGCCTATCCTTAGATCGAGGAGTCATTATCGAAGCGCGTGGGCAATCAGGTACTGGGGCACTAACTCTAGAAGGAGATGCTCCAAGTTCAGAATTACACCATTTGGTACTTGAAGAATTAAAAAATCTCGAACCTGCATTTGGACAATATGATTGGAACTTGAACCATGAAGGCGAGTTACCTGCATCACAGGGATTCGGTCTTTCTGCAGCAGGAGCGATCAGTTGTGCTTTGGCCTTGCAACGTGCTCTAAATATTGATGAGGAGGTGGCTCGTTCTCGTTCCATACATGTCGCTCATCGAGTTGAGAGGCGCCTCTCTGGGGGACTAGGTGATGTTGCAGCCCTACATGCAGGAGGTGTCGAACTTCGATTAGAACCGGGATGTCCTCAATTGCCAAATGGTCTTGGGGGGGCGGGTGCCGTTCTTTCATGGCATGCTGATATCCCGCTTGTCGTTGTTTGGAGAATGACCTCAAGCCAGCATACCTCGAATTATATTGATGATCCCGATTGGAAACTCTCCATTCGTGCTGCAGGTGAACATTGTTTGTTCGGCCTTCGAGAAGGCCTATGGGATGCCACGAGATGGTCTGAATTACTTTCCAAGAGTGCTGAATTTGCAGAACGATCGGGATTACTGGGTGATTCAAATCGAGTAGAACTTCTCCATTTGGTAGGGGGTGCTCTGGCTGGTTCAGGTTATGCAGATGGCTCACTGGTCGCACGACTTTGTATGTTAGGAGAAAGTGTAGTCATTGTCCCCAACGAATTCCCAGCACCTGACAATTGGCAGGACGTGGTAATCGAAAATTTACAATTGAGAGGACTTGGGGCCGCTTCAGCTTCAGTGGCTGCAGATGCACTCAATCTTCACTGATTCGTTCATCATTCAATCGTTGATTGTGTTCGATGAGTTCTGTCAAATCAATTGGGCTTGCATCCAGTAATATAGCGCCTTTCAATTTCAAGCCATCACAAAACCCATGGCGGTAAATGATTGCTCCATGGCCCCATTCTTCGACATAACGATTGACTTGTTTTTGCGTCTTCTTTCGTTGGAAAGAAAGGCCCGCACCATAGAAATGTTTAGCATCAATCCAAGCAACAGGAACCCCATTAATTTCGACGTGGTCAAGCATCAACAAATCAGGGGTTCGAACTGGACGCCCTTCGGATTCAACTTGTTCTTTCAGCAATTCAGTTTGTGTTCGATAACGAACGTCATTTGCAGTAAAGTGATCACATAGAACCTTCTCAAACAAATCTGCGGCATGGTGCGTTTCTGCTTGATTAACATGAGTTACCCTATCTTCAGCTTCAGCTTTTCTGAATTCAACCAAATCTCGTTCCTTTAGTTTCTTTTCAGGTTCACGAAGAGTTTCTTTGATACGATTTTTTGACCAATTTCTGCCGGTTAAAATCGCCCGAAATAAATTGACTGGAGGGAAATCATATCGCTTTGATAAAGACAGTACACTTTCTCCACCCTCATACTTTCGAAGCATTTCTCGCGCTCTTCTTTGCAACCTTCCATGGCTAAAAACAGCCTTTTCTTGATTGAGAGCCGCTCGAAGACTCAATGCCTGCTCCAGTGAAATCGGGCGATCTCCAATCTGTTTTGCAATTTCATCAACCCGTTTATCATCGAGGAAACCAAATTCACCAGGCCGACAAACAATGTCGTGTACTTCCCTCTCAACATTTCGGGGAACTGGTGATAATTTCCAAGACATCTTGACTTCCCTTGGTGGGGGGTCTTGGTTGGCGGGTAAGCCCATAGCCTGAGGTTTTCGATTGAATCGTTCTTTGGCTCGTAGAACCGCTTCCTCATCAATTAAGCTAGGGTTATTATCCCGATTTACATTTTTCTTGACACCACTTCGGCGCCTTTTCCGCTTTCGAGACCCTGCCGCGCCTTTGTTAGACGTATTGGGATTAGAGGAGGCGGAATCCTTTTTGGGATTCGGATTTGAACTCACTGTTCCCTTCCAGCGATAGGGGGTTCATGAATCCGAGGTAAGCAATCCATGCCGGCGTTTGGCGATTTGATCGTATCCATAGTCACGTAAAGGCCGAGGGATTAGCCAGAGAAATATACCCGTGATTTTCCAATGAATCCCAAGACCCCATAGTAATCGGCAAACAGCACTTGATCGTGCAAACCACTGATTGTCTCTGACAAAATACATCGAATCGACATCTTTGAGAGATTTTGGACAAGATTCGATCACAGTATGACCCTCTGGAGATTCTTGAGGGATTAGTTCAAACACTTTTTTTGAATCCCTCTTTGATATCCACTGTGCCCATCGGCTGCATGTAGAACAAAATCCATCGAACAACACGATTGGCACCTAATCTCATCTCCATGCAATTCCTGGTTCAAGTGGTAAGCTCGTGCGTGCTTTACCTGCAACATCTTCGCCTTCCCCTGCGCGATAAACTTCAACGGATTCAATATCTAATACTGTGGCGATGAATTGAACGTTTTCTAAAATGAAACCTACTTCATCAAATTCACTAGAAACAAGGGCACTTTCTTGCTCACCCCAAGTATGAATTCTGCCCCTCCGTTTCTTTTGACCCACAACAATCGAACGCCAATATTGCATTACATCGCCTTTCATATCCTCATCTTGGAAGCATTCTTGAGTCTGCAAGAATTTGTTTCCACCTTGCTTGAAATCAAAAGCACCATTGTGCATTTGAATCGCTTTTGATGCGAGTTCCACCTTCCATTCTTGAGCTGTTTGGATAATTATTGCAGAAAGATCACCATCAGTATGGCGTTCGGCAAGTTCTCGTACACTTCGAGCCCGATCTATGACTCGTCGCAAATATTCTTCCCGTCCCAATACAATCGTATCTTGTATGTCAACTCCACTTGCATCATGTAATTCTAAATTTGAGAGGGCAAGCATGGTATCCATTCCCAGCATTTCCCACATTTCTTCGGCAAGGTGTGGTGTGGCCGGATACAACATGGGAATCCATGTGGTCAAATATTCACGAGCTGCACTAGCGCTAATACCACCTCGACGCTGTGCCCATTGCCAATCTGCAACCATTTCAAAATGACTTATCATCACTCCATCTCGTAAACCGACATTTGACATCCGATCCACCCAATTGTTGTGAACCAAGCGCACACGGGCGAGAAGCCATTCATCCATAATTCCCGATTCTGAACTATTACCAATACCTTGAATCAACGCAGAATGAATCGCCTTCATTTGGCGATAATTTGAATCGATTGCAGAGTCTGACCAATCCATCCCAGCTTCCGGATTCGCCCCGAAAAGAATGAACAAACGAACTGTGTCTGCACCGTATTTCCCAATCATGGTTTCCGGGCTCACTGTATTCCCAAGACTCTTGCTCATTTTTGCAGACCTTGATCCCAATGATTCATCACAAATCGGGCATTTTTGGCCATCTAAATCGACATGATATTCTACATTGCAGGTTTTACAAAATGGGGTAGGGGCATTTACCATTCCTTGACAAACCAACCGAGAAAATGGTTCTGAAACATCATTTAATCCTGCATCACGAAGTGCCTTGGTGAAGAATCGTGCATACAAAAGATGCATGACTGCATGCTCAATCCCTCCGATGTAAAGGTCTACACCACCTTCTAACCAGTAATCAGCATTACTCTTATCGAAGGGCGCGGATTGGTTCAAAGCATCTGCAAAACGCAAGAAGTACCATGATGAATCATAGAATGTATCCATTGTATCTGTTTCACGTTTTGCAGCCAACTTGCAATTCGGGCAAGTTGTATTCACAAAACCGTCATGAGAGGCCAATGGGTTCCCTGATTGACCTTCAGTAAATACAACGTCGAGTGGTAATTCAACAGGTAAATCGCTCTCAGGAACTGGGATTACACCGCAGTCATCACAATGAATGAATGGAATCGGCGTACCCCAGAAACGCTGGCGACTTAGCAGCCAATCCTTCAAGCGATATTGAACCGTACCTGCGCCCATTCCTTCTTTTTCTAATGCTGCGATGACTGCTGCCTTTGCATCATCACCGTACAGACCATCGAAATCAGGGCGTTTCGAATTGACCATCCACCCCAATCCCTCGAAAGCGCGTCCAGTAACCTTCGGTTCTTTCCCATCCTCTTCGGAAAGAACTTGTAAAATTGGAATGCCGTATTTCTTTGCAAAGTCATGATCACGCTGATCGTGCCCAGGTACCGCCATGACCGCACCAGTTCCATAGGATGCGACAACAAAATTTCCTGCATAAATTGGAACTGCTTCACCCGTCAATGGGTTTGTTGCATAGCGTCCTAAGAATACACCTTTCTTGTCTCTAAGCATATTCATTCGGTCAAACTCAGATATTCTTGCACACTCATCGGCAAGTTCACGGAAATCAGCTTCAAACTCCGTGCCTTCAACCAATGTATTGCAAAGAGGATGTTCGGGTGCAAGAGTAACGAATGTTACACCAAAAATGGTATCTGGCCGGGTGGTAAATACCTTGATGGAATCATCACTACCGACAATTGGAAAATGAATATCAGCGCCATGTGAACGTCCAATCCAATTACGCTGCATGGCTTTGACGTTTTCTGGAAAACCGATATGTTCCAAATCATCAAGTAATTGATCAGCATATGTTGTCATTTTTAGATACCAACTCGGAAAGTGTTTTTGTCGCACTTCACCGTTACATCTCCAACAGCGATTGTTTTTGACTTGTTCATTTGCCAATACTGTGTCACAAGAATCACACCAATTGGTTGGCGCGGTTCGTCGTTCAACCAAACCCATCTCGTGGAATTTAAGGAAAATCCATTGGTTCCAACGATAGTATGCTGAATCGCTAGTGGCTAACTCTCTGCGCCAATCATAAGAAAATCCCATTCGGGTTAAATCAGAACGAATACTCTCAATATTTGACCAGGTTACATCATGAGGATGTCCGCCAATCTTCCTAGCAGCGTTTTCGGCAGGCATCCCAAATGAATCATAACCCATAGGGTAGAGAACATTGTAACCTGCCAAACGACGGAAACGTGCCATGCTGTCTCCAATACTGTAATTTCGAACATGTCCCATGTGCATTTTGCCACTTGGATATGGGAACATTTCCAAACAATAGAATTTCGGACGACTTGGATCTACTTCACTTTCGAATGCTTTAACATCGTTCCACGCAGACTGCCACTTGGTCTCAATTGTGGCAGGGTCGTAATCTATCATGGCCTCCCCTCACGTGTGCGTGCACCGAAGGTGCACGCTCGGCCAATTGAGAGGGCCTCTTGAAGGAACCGCTAATCACGGCCTCATTCAATGGAAACGTCGTAATCATTGCTGTTGACCAAGAAGATTGCCTCGCGAGTCAATTGGTATCGATACCGCATACCTACCTTCTCTCGCTCTATAAGGCCAAACTTCTCGAGTGTTCGAAGATGATGACTAACCAATTGTTGGCTCGCCTCAAGACGAACTGCCAATTCTTTCTGGCTCAAATTAACGATGTCATTTTCTGTAGCGTCAAGGAGCCTCAGAATCTTACCCTGCAAACTATTGGGGTCAGGGGTAAGTAGTGGAACAGGTAACTCGTCCTCATCCATAGTCGCTTGGATACTTGCAGGATAGAAGCGTACCAAGCGACCGTCCTTCCGCCTCCAAATCCTTTCCTCACCCTGTAGGTGTTTGAGGTGATGGGTGAGTTGGCCATTGCTCATTTCAAGGGCGCCCAATAAAGCACGGAAATGTACCCCTGGATTTGCAGTAAGGTACCCCATGATTCGGCCTCGTTGATATTCCCCGTCATGTTCACCCGAACGGCGGACCATTCCAACAAGTCCAAGTCCAACTTGCAATGCTGGGATTCGAATCCATTCGGTATTGCCTATGTACAATAAGGTCATGAGAGAAAGTGATGTTGTTGCAACCACTGCAGCTGAAGTAGGTGCATAGGTTACAATTTGATCAACTGTGGTTGGAGGTGGAGATGAAGGAATGGTTGGTGCAACGATTTCAGGTGAGGTCTCAGTTTCATCCAAGGTTTGTAGTATGACAATGCCGGCCCATGTAGCACAGTCATCTGGTGCTTGACCTGGCTCTACTAGGTAAGCACCACTTAGACCTGGATTAGGATTCCAATCGTCACTTTGTGCATGATTAATGAAACTGTACTCTGTGCCCATTGAATCGGTGAGTAGCCAACATCCTCGGCTAGGCGTTGTGACATAATTCCACATTCCTGACAATACTACTTCTTCGATTGATGTGTCGGGGTTTTCCACAATATCTTCATCGATTGGATCGCTGCCAGAATTTTCTTCGGCGACGTCAGAAATGTGTGCCCCATCGTATGTGTGCGCAATTTGAGTGGTGAATGTCGGCAACGAAGTTGTTTGAACAGAGATATGCCAAGTGCCCTGCGCCAATTGAATGCCATTTTCAACAAATGGTACTTCAATAGCCGGCCAAGTGTATTCCGATTGAGGTTCAATCAAGCTCTCATGTCCTGCGAATTCACCACAATCTTCGGACCAAATTTGTGATGGGTTCTCTCCAACCATTGCTAGTTGTAATTCTAGAGTACAATCGGTTGGCCAATAGAGATTGAATGCCTCGGTTCCAATATTCTGAATCGTCAAATTGAAGGAGACTCGTTCTTCAAGACTATCGGGTGAAAGAATTGCTAAATTATCTACTGTGAATCGAATGCTAGTCATATCTTGTTGTTCGATTCCGCAGCCAGGATTTTCTCCACTATTGACGTGTAAAAACGACTGGGTTGCGACGATTCCGTGATCGGGTTGACTCAACACAAGTAGGTGAACGCCATCATCAATTTCGCAACCGTTGGAGCCCATGTAATCCCAACTGTCCGAAGCCAGAGTGTGAATGGTTTGAGGCGCAATTTTTTGTTCTAATCCCGAAGGTGGGCAAGGGCGGGTGTCACGTGTGTCATAGACGATTTCCCCACTAGGAGATATGATGTGCAATTCAACAATGCATGTGTTTTCATACAGTAACTTAGCAGGTGCATCTGCAGGGTTCTGCAGTGTGAAATACCAATTCAATTCGTCTCCTGCATCAATGACTGCTTCCGGAATTAAGTTAGGAACGGGGTTGGTTGGAATTCTTGTGTATGCTGTATCGACACTGCTCTCTGCACCATTGACACCTGTAAGTGTAAACGGAATTGTGTAATCGCCATCATGAGCATTGCCAAATGTCCACTTAATCCAGCCGAGATGCACCTTCTCTCCTGCAGCAAGAGAACCGCTGCCACATGGGATTGATGTGAGTATGTTTGTTTGCACCCGACAATTCTCATCGAATGGGATATCGATGGTGTTCTTTCCTGAATTGACCAAGGAGAGATGAATCATAGCAGGCATTGCAGAGGTATGGCCATATTGTTCGCCGATGGTTTCTGAAAGGGTTGTTTCAAGGTGAAGATTTTCTGGCATCTCAACAGTACGGTGAAGAATCACTGATTCAGTCGCCGAAAGTTCCCGCGTCTCTCCTTCATGCCAATGTTCGGTCTCTTCCTGCGTGAATGCGAGTTCGATTTCACCACTAGGAGCATCACTCCAATCCCAAGTCCAAGTGGATAGAATGCGTTCTTGACCTGCTTGAATTGTCATTGCCCGACTTTGAGTCGGACAAATTCGCTCGTCATCAATGTCGAGTTGCCACTCATCATTTGTGATAATCAAATCGAATGGGCAGGCGGGATTGTAGGTCAGATCCTTTGCATTATCACCATGATTCTTGACCCGCAGGGTGACTTCTATATCTGATGTGTCGGAAAAGTACAATCCATTCTCTGGAGTGTCAATTTCAATTCGTAATTCAAGTTCATCTTGTACGGGTTCTGCAACCGCCAATGGGGCAAGAAGCATCAAAATCAGTAATGCCGCTAGAGTCGCCGGCCTGAAATTAACTCCTCCTAGCATACGCTCCGCCTCAAATCGTCAGTATCGTCCTCCTGTTTGAATCCATTGGCGCCCCCTTAGGGGGGCGAATGAGGGGGCGAACCATTGATTGAGTGTCGCCGAATGGAGAATCATGACACTTGTTCGTGGCGAATTCGATATTTCCAAAGGGGACGATGGAATTGAGATATGGATCACTCAAATGGGCCCTATGGCGAATATGAATTCGGCATTTATTGACAGAAAAAATCAGATTGTTGCAATCGTTGACCCCTATGATGGAAATGGGTGGCTCAAAGCATTAAGTGATGAAAATTTAGAACCCACCCACATCCTATTGACACATACCCACAGAGACCATACCGCTGGTGTCAAAGCCATTCGTAAAGCACATCCAGAAATTGAGGTTTGGGGGCACGAAGAATCAGTTTCACCAAGTTTATTTGGCCGTATCATTTTTACTAAAACTGATTTAACACACATTTGGAACCATGCACCTGATGAAATAACTTCATGGGAATGCGGCAATATTCAACTCTCAGTTACTCATTCACCCGGCCACTCACCAGGCCATGTGACCCTACATGGTCACAGAGTGTATGTTGCTGGAGATTTGCTGTTTACCATGCGTTCAGGTCGAGTGGACCTGCCTGGTTCAGATCCCGCTGCTCAATGGCGTAGTTTGGCCAAAGCGAAATCAATCTTGCAAAGTCTCCCTGGTGATTGGCGTCTCATTCCGGGTCATCGATATGACTGGATAGATGGTTCCACTCCCGATTGGGTCACAATTGAGCAAGCATTGAAACACAATTTGTCCCTAAATGCATTGGATATTGACACGTTTGATGCTCTACCGTTCAACCGATTCGATGATGATTTATCGGCCTAATCTAGAAGATCGCCCAAACTAGGTAGGGATGCCTGTTCTGCTGCTTCTTGTTCCATGTGAACCTGCCAATCGGCCTTCTCAACATATCCCAGTTCCTTTGCTTTCTCGATTTCACCAGTCGATAAATAGTGATCAATCCATTTTTGTCGGCGCTCTTGTTCTTCATTGCTGAAGGCCATTTCCTGAGCTTGCAAATCTCGAATCTCTGTAAGGCGCTTTCGCGCTCCCATTTGTTTGGCGACCAATGCTACGAAAATAAGTGAAAGAAGTAGTGCAATCGCGCCGCCCATTATGTACAACATTGCTGCTGAATCTTCTTCTTCACCCTGGGAATTACCTGCATCTGCAGATGTGATTAGGCACTTCTGACCAATCAAATGAATATCGGGGTCATATGGACAAGCATCCGCAGTATCTGACCACCCATCTTCATCACTATCTGGGCAACCAAATTTATCCTCCCAAGATGTGCCCATAACGCTCTTGCAAAGGTCGGGTTGGTAGTCCCCAAGTGCACTGTTGTCACCATATCCATCACGGTCTGCATCCTTTGATTGTGATATTCGCAATGGGAATGCATCGGAGTTTCTAGCAGCCTCAACCAATTCACCGGGCCAACATTCGAGTCGAATGGTGGAGTTGTCCTTGTAATTGTCACCAAAGCCATCCCCATCTGTATCGCTCCACTGTGTAGGTTCATCTGGGAATGCATCGCCGTTTTCTATTCTTGACTGAATCAAACCTGGATCGACATCACAGTCCCAGCGATAAGAATCATCGCTGAGTTTGTCACCTGTCACATTGGTGTAAGTGTAATTATCACCGTAGCCATCGCCATCAGAATCAACCCATTGCGCAGGATTTTCGGGGAATGTGTCAATGGTATCGGCCCAACCATCGCCATCAGAATCAGTGCAACCGTAGACATTGCCTTCGGTCGATGAACCTGGCCAAGTTGGACAATCATCACCATCTACACTGAATTGGCTGTCTCCAAATCCATCACCGTCTGTGTCTGTATCTTGGAATGGGTCGTTAGGGAAAGCATCCTGTGGGTCGGGGGTTCCATCTTGGTCACTGTCTGGACATCCTCGTGCTTCAGCGGTGCTTGTGGTACCATACATCGACGGGCAAACGTCAGGGAGGTTCCCCTGAGGGTTGTCACCAAAGCCATCACCATCTGAATCCCACCATTGGGATGGGTCGTCGGGGAAACTATCTCCATTGGGTCCACTCGGGTTATCGCCGTATCCATCGCCATCACGATCTCCGCATTGTGTACCGTCGGTTGGGAATAAATCGGGGTTGTTTCCTGTGGGGTTGTCACCACATGAGGATTCGGCATTGTTGCGATCAAATCCATCGCCATCCGTGTCGGACCATTGCGTTGGATCATTCGGGAATGCCTCACCTGAGTTGGCATATCCATCCCCATCATTATCGGCACAGCCATACCAAACGATGTCGTCATATGTCTCATTGACTTCGTTCCATTGAATCGCTTTCTGACTTGAACCGGGCTCACCAGGGCACTCATCGCCCATGTTACCCGACTTGTTATCGCCAAAACCATCGCCATCTGAATCGTGCCATTGTGTGGCATCATTCACGAATGCATCCGCGTCCCCAGCTGGACTTGCTAAGCCTTCACCGGGTCCAGCATTGCCAGGATTTGAGTAACCGTCACCATCTGAATCTGGACAACCAATACGGTCCCAAACTGAATTACCCCAAGCGAGGGGGCAACCATCGGACACAGTTGTAAATGGTTCATCTCCGACCCAATCACCATCAGTGTCATTCCACTGTTCAGGATTGAGGGGGAAGGTGTCTACATCAATCAATTGAATTGGAGTCATTGTGAGTAATTGACCAGGCCATCCCACAGGGCGAATACTTGTCCAAGAAGCATTCGCGAAGTTGTCACCGTATCCATCACCATCTGAATCGTCCCACTGTGTGGGATTATCATCAAAGTAATCGACTCCAGAATAGGGATTGGGGTCTCTAGGATCGTTTGTATTGGAGGGATAGCCGTCACCGTCATTATCTGCCCACTGATATGGGTCATTATCGAATTGATCACCATCATCTGAGTACCCATCACCATCGGCATCAGGACAGCCAAAGACATCCATGTATGAGGTCCCGAAAACATTCGGACAGGAATCCGGTTCTGTAGCAGGGTCAGGGTTGTCCCCGTAATTGTCACCATCTGTGTCATTCCACTGGGATGGATCCTCTGGGAATGCATCATCTGGATTCAGATATCCATCATTATCCATATCTGGATTAACTTTCCAGTGGTATACACCCTCATCATTGCGACCGTGAGCTGAAATGATATGGTTACCATCAGGATGCCAATCAGCTCCATAGATGGTGCCACAATTATTGCCATTTCCACTGCTGGTGCAGCCGCCTGGACGAGGTGCTGTAAGTGTGTCTAGTTGGACACCGGTGGTTGCGAAGAAGATGTTGATACTGGCGCCATCGGATTGGTAGTAAGTGTGGGTGAATGCCACTTGTGAAGAATCTGGCGACCACGCTGCATCATTGCAAGAAGTAGATGTTGTGTAGGACCACATTTCGGCCCCCGTCATTGCGTCGTAAACTTTAGCACGAGCATTGCTGCCACCCCATGCGGAACAAGCAGAAATCATATTACCATCTGGTGAATAATGAACTGAACTCAATGAACTGAACGCATTAGAGATGGTTCTGTTTTCAGTCCAAGTATCTGTATCCCAAATGAAAATCTTCTCATTACCACCAATGACCATTCGACTCCCATCAGGGCTCCAACCGACTGAATAGAATCGGTCTGCTGAACCTGGGTTGAATGAAGTGATTTCTGCCCCGGTTGAGGAATTGTAAATTTGAACTTCTCCATTTGTCCCACTATTACCCGATCTCCCAATCACAACTGCAATCATGGTTCCATCTGGGCTATATTCGACTTCATTGGGTTGGTCTCCACTACCCACGTCAGTACTCACAGAGAACATTTCTGAACCATTACTGGAATGATACGCTCTGAGCCGATCATCGTCAAAGACTGCGGCCACATATGCTCCATCTGCAGTAATATCGACATCATATCCATATTCACTTGTTTGGATTGTTCGCAAATTGGATTGGGTTGCGGTGTCCCATATTCGTAAATTGGCGGAAGAACTTCCCCAGCTTCCTGCATTCTCGAGGCTGACATATTGAGTTGCATCGCCATTGAATCTTACCATGAGGTAATCATCACTCGAAGCTTGACGGGAATCTTGCAGATATCCGCCTGTGGACATCACCCAAGCATCGTTGATGTCGCTGGTACCATCGCCATCTCGATCTGGGCAACCAGTTCTGTCAAGTGTACTGTTACCTGCTGCTACTGGACAATCATCGAGGGAATCATCAGTACCATCCCCATCAGTATCATCCGCCATGACACTGGATACAAACAACGTTCCTGTAATCATCAGCACTGAAAGCAAAATAGCCCGCAGCGGGACCAATTTTGACCGGCTACTGATGGGTGCCATATTTGCGGCTCACTTCATATGAATAAGGTCTTCCGGTTTTCCTGCATCACTATGTGTAGCGCGCGAGAAGGGTACTATAGGGCGAGAAGTTCAACATCAGGAAGGGCGAGGGAGGACCAATGCCGAACAATGACCTGCGGATTCACGTCGCGGTCGAAGATCGCTTGTTGCTTCATCTTCTAGAGCAAAATGAGCAAGCAGACCTCTACATGGTTAGCGCCGCAGTCACCCGTCCAGGTATCGCTGAAGCATGCGCTTTACACCCTCCAAACGTTAGTCGTTCTATGCGAACAATGCTACGCAATCAATGGGTCAGTGAACATACTCGAACTGTCCGGGGCGAAAGTCGTCGCCAAAAAACATGGCAACTCACAGAACTAGGTCGTACCGAAGCCAAATCTAGAAGCAATTTGTTGGGAATTACACAAGTGCTCATCCGAGATGAAAATGGCCAATTATTAGAAGTCCCAGCAAATCAAGCCAGTGATCGTTTAGCGGCTGACTTGACATTGTTACAAGTATTAATGCACGCTCAGCATGAAGGGGTTCTCACTTTTGGTGACATCCGGTTTGGTATGATTCAGCAACGTGAAGACGGGGGGAAACCCTCCCCTGGACGATTGAAATTAGGCGCTGGGGCACATGCAACATATCATACAGAACCACCTGAAACTCGTGAAGTACATGGGCGATCTGCGGAATTAAACACCCTTGACGAGTGGATTAATTCACAAAATTCTTGCATGCTTTTGCATGGAATTGCCGGCATTGGGAAATCTACTCTTGCCGCTCACTGGATGCGTCAGCGAATGGAAGCGGATGAGCAACTTTCGATTTGCTGGTACCCATGTCAGCCATGGGACACGTCTCTTGGATTGGCCACTTCACTGTTACACAGGGTTGGAATTGATGTTGCGCATGACCCTGTACAATTGATGGAAACATTGCCACTTACGCCCGGTGCAAAATTAGACATTGATGCTTATCGACGATTACTCTTGTCCTATCTAACCAATCCAAGTGTGTTGCGGGAAAGATTTTCTGATGATGATGATGAACCTGGGGCTCCGCCATACTTCCTCCTTGTCCTCGACGATGTTCACCACATTTCTGAAGAGGCATCGGATCTCCTTGGTGCTTTGTTGCAAGTCGCAGATTCTGCTCCACTCACATTACTCTTAATCAGTAGAAATACACTGACATTTTATGATCGTAGAGATGTTCATACACGCGAACGAGTGAGTGAATTGGCACTTTCTGGATTATCTATTGAAGACCTTGATGCGTGGATTTCTGACCTTAATGAAGGTGATTTGCCCACTGCACCTGTGATACATGAAGTCACAGGAGGGCACCCTCTTGCCATTGAATTGATGGAGATGTATGGCGATGTTGCACATGGAGATTGGTTGCGATTCCTCGACGAAGAGATTCTCGACGTCTTACCTGGTGATGAGCGCGAACTCTTGGCAACTCTAGCCGTATCTGAACGCCCGGTCCCATGGGAAATACTCGCAAAGGCTTGCAAGCATGATGGGAATCCGCCCAATGTCTTGCTAGAGCGCGGTCTTCTTTTGGAATTAAATGATGGAATGTGGTTGCATGAAGCACTTCGCGAGCGTCTGCTCAGAGAGGTTGGTTCGCCACAAGATGAGCGAAGAAAGAAACTCAAAGCTGCTCACATTGCATAGGGCAACCCTTGAGGAGCAGGCTCAAGAACCTCGGACACTCGCCATTGATTATGACTGGAACACAAGTAATGATGAAGACGAGTAAGGGTGACATCACCATTGAACTGTTTACCGACACCATGCCGATTACAGCTGGAAATTTCCTTGATTTGGTAGACAAGGGATACTACAACGGATTGCATTTTCACCGAGTGATTGCTGGATTCATGCTTCAGGGTGGTTGCCCGAACAGCAGAGATCCAAACAGTCCCCGGTGTGGAACGGGTGACCCCGGATACAAAATTGCAGATGAGCACTTGCCAGATGCAAAATTTTCGAATGAACCAGGGACACTGAGTATGGCCAATGCCGGTCCCAACAGTGGTGGGTCGCAATTCTTCATCAACACTGTTCACAATTCCTTCCTAGATTGGTGGAACACACAAACGCCTTCTGCACATCCTGTTTTCGGAATAGTAACGAATGGGATGGATGTTGTTTCGGCCATCGAAAATAGCCCAACTGGGTATGGCGATCGGCCTCGTGACCCTATGCAAATTATTTCGGTTGAGCGTTGTTAATTATATTTATTAACAACCGATTGCACGCTATATCATGGCGAAACACAGGGCGGGAGACCGCCGTATCATGAGCATTAGCATACCAGAGAAATTGGCGGAACGTTTGGATCGGAAAGTCGGTAAAGGTCGCCGTGAAGGTCGAAGTGCCACCATTACGAAAATGATTCAGGAATCATTAGATGGTGGACAGCAAAATCCACCGAACATTGTAGTTGAACAAAGAGTGGCCCCAACCCCAAAGGGCAAGGTTAGAATTGAAGAGGATACAATGGGCTCACTTGAAGTCGCTGCTGATCGATACTATGGGTGTCAAACAGCACGCTCTCTGATTAACTTCGATATTGGAGGCGATACGATGCCGAGAGGCGTCATTCGTGGTTTCGGAATTCTCAAACAAGCCGCAGCAATAACCAACAAACAATTGGGTGCACTGGATGGGAATATCGCTGATTTGATCGTCGCTGCTTCTGGAGAAGTTATTGATGGCGAATTAGATGATCATTTTCCATTGCGAATATGGCAAACGGGATCTGGAACGCAGTCGAATATGAATGCCAACGAGGTTATCGCAAATCGAGCCATCGAAATGTCAGGAGGGGTTCTGGGTTCCAAGAACCCAGTACACCCAAATGACCATGTCAATAAGGCACAATCATCCAATGA
>Ga0066836_10000164_pt1 | contig 27711 bp, 18 predicted proteins | sample ETNtaG_18_FD_71568 | JGI IMG/M metagenome (GOLD analysis project Ga0066836, IMG submission 71568) | Marine microbial and viral communities from oxygen minimum zone, Eastern Pacific Ocean - ETNP201302SV91 | ecosystem: Environmental > Aquatic > Marine > Oceanic | place: Pacific Ocean: Eastern... | reverse complement strand
ATGCAAGATATTTTTAATCAAATGATTGACCAGTGACAAATATTAGTAATAGAGAAATCTCTAGAAAGTTTTTACATATTATAACATCAATTGTTCCTTTAAGCTATCTCTGGATTATTAAAGATCAACAGATTATGGTTGTTGTATGTCTTATTCTAACTGTTATAGCTGTTGTTGTTGAATTTACCAGAAATAGAGTTCTGAAATTTAGAGAAATATTTAACCATCACTTTGGTTTTATGCTAAGAGAAAAAGAATCAGAAGGTTGGGTAACTGGTGCGACATGGATGGTTGCTGGTTGGACCACTACAACAATTTTATTCCCAATGAATATTGCAGTTCCTGCTTTACTTTTTCTTTCTGTAGGTGATTCATTTGCTGCATTAGTAGGACAAATGTATCCTATAGTGAAAATTCATAATAAATCTTTATCGGGTACTCTTGCAGGAATTATTACATCAATTATAGCTGGGATTTTAATTAATCAGTCGCTTCATCCTTTTATTATCGTTGTTGGTGCAATTTCTGCTATGATAATAGAACTTGTTCCATTACCTTTAAATGATAACATAATTATACCAAATTTCTCCGCATTTATGATGTTGGTATTTCTAGGCGTACTTTGACATTTTTATCTCCATCAGCTTTTTGGCTATTAATCGCAATTGGTATTCCGATTGCGTTGCATTTACTAAGCCTTTTTAGATCAAATACAGTTGAATTCAGTAGTGTTAGGTATATTAAACAGTTAAAGTCTAGTTCTATTCGTAATATACAAATTAGAAAATTACTTCTTTTGTTATCAAGAATTCTTTGTATCACTTCGATAGTTTTTATGATTGCACGACCTGTTACAAAAGGTTTTATGCCAGGGTGGTTAGCTGCTGAACAGGACGCGAGTCTAGTATTATTAATTGATAATTCTGCAAGTATGTCTGCTCAAAGTGATAATAAATCCTTTTTAGATCGTTCAAAGAATGAAATGATGGCTTTAATGACATTATTTAATGATAAGACGAAGGTCATTATTGTACAAACTTGTCCCCCAAAAGTTGTTTTCAGAGGCAAATCTAATGATCCAGAATTACGAAGTATAATTAACACAATAGATATATCATCGTCATATGATAACATTTGGGAAACTATTAATTGGGTTCTTACTGAAGAAAAGATTAATGATCCAATAAAAGAATGTGTGATTTTTAGTGATTTAATGCATTCTCCAGATTCAGTTTTTATATCAGGATTAGATGAATTAAGTCAATGGAAGTTTTATTTTATACAGCCTGAAACAGTGTCTAATAATTTAGGAATTATCAATGTGTCACGAATAAATAGAATAAAAACTATGAACCAACTTATTAAATTAGATGCATACGTAAAAAATTTAGGAAATCTCAACAAAAAAAATATTTCATTAGAATTATTATTTAATGATAATCGTGTAGGACAAGTGATTTCTGAGTTTATGCCTGAAGAAAAGAAAGGATTTCTTTTCCAAGCTTATCCTGAAGAAACTGGAATCCTTCAAAGTAAAATAATGCTACCTAAAGATGATTATGATTTAGATAATTATTGGTATGATGCAATGCCAATTATGGAACAGATACAATGTGAAATCATTGGCTCTGACTCTAATGATATTTCAGTCGTTAAAATGATATTCGAAGCTATTGATCCTGAAAGAAAGTTTTTAACAATAAGATCTAGTATACAGTCAAACCTAAAGCGTCTCTACCTTGATGATGTAGATGTTGTCATTATTCACGATTTAGAGGGGCTATCTGAAGAGGCAGTTAAGGATATTATCGATTTTTTAAAAAATGGTGGTGGAATTATTTGGTTTCAGGGAAATCCAGACATGAAAAATCTAAATAAAGATTTAATAACCAAATTAGGTTTTCCTCAATTTATTCAGTTAATTAATTCTGGGCAGGGATTCTTCACAACTCATTTGGCAGATAATCAGTCAGATTTATTAGATGATATACGAGTTAGGAATATAGATAAAGAATTACCTGAAATTTATAAATATGTAAAAGTTAAGACTGAACCTTATCATAATATCCACTGGAGACTTAATAACGGGGATCCTTTTTTATTAGAATTTTCAAAGGGGACAGGTAAAGTATTTTATTTTGCAACTTTATTAGATCTTCGATGGAATGATTTTCCAATTCGTGCAGTTGTGGTACCCTTAATGTATCGTCTGATAATTCTGACAGGTACAGATCTTATAAATACATCTCCTGTTTTGATTGATGAACCTAAATGGATATCTGTGGATGAAAGCAAACTCATGCATAAATGGGAAGTATTTTCACCTTCTGGTGAAATAGAAATGATAGTTCCTAAATATGATCGAGAGGGTATTTTAATAACCAATACTGATGAATTAGGTTTTTATCAGGTTTTTAATAATGGTGTACGATTCACATCTTTCCCAACAAGATTACATTATAAAGAAAATATTCAAAATCATATTGATCAAGAAGATATTGAATTTTGTATACCTAATGATCAAACTAGATGGTTGACTATTCAAGATGATTTTGTGACAGTTTTTTCTGAAACAAGACAAGGCAAGTCTCTTTGGAAATTATTTTTATTTTTTGCATTCTTATTTATTTTAATTGAGACAATACTTGGTGAAAGTAAGTCTAATATTATGAAATTGGATAAAGATTGATTGAACAAAGTACAGTAATACAGGAAAAAGCATTATTAGTTGGAGTAGTAACTCACAAATCCAGCCAGATCAATATTAATATATATCTAGATGAATTAGAATTTTTAGCAAAAACTGCAGGAGCAAAAGTTCTAGGAAGAATTACTCAGAAGATTTCTAAAAAAAATCCTACTACTCTGATTGGAACGGGAAAAGCAAGATCTTTAATTAATCAAGCTGAGGAATTAGGTGCTGATCTTATAATTTTTGATGATGAATTAACCCCTGCACAGATAAAAAACTATCACAAAATGTCTAATAAATTGAAGATTATGGATCGAAGTGGAATTATATTAGATATATTTCAAAAGCATGCGAAGACAAAAGAAGCTACAACACAAGTCGATTTAGCATATTTTGAATATTTATTACCTCGTTTAACAAGGCAATGGACTCATCTTGAACGTCAGATGGGTGGTATTGGTACTCGAGCTGGGATGGGTGAAACCCAAATAGAAATTGACCGACGCTTGATTCGTCAACGTATAACACGCTTAAAAAAAGAATTAATAACAATTGAAAAAGCCCGCACAACTAAGAGTCTAAATAGAAAATCTGAATTTCGAGTAGCTTTAGTAGGCTATACTAATGCAGGAAAATCTACGTTATTTAACGCCCTAACTGGATCTAATGTGTTGATCCGTAATCAGTTATTTGCTACTCTAGATACGACTGTACGTCAATTAAAAATTGACGCATCGCATAAAATTTTAATAAGCGATACAGTAGGTTTTATTCGCAAACTACCTCATAATTTAGTTGCTTCATTTAAAAGTACTTTACAAGAAGTATTGGAAGCAGATTTAATTATTATTGTTCTTGATATGTCATCGAAGCAATTAAGTGATAATCTAGATACTATAAATGGTGTACTAAAAGATATGCGAGCAGATAATATCCCAGTTATTCATGTATTAAATAAAGTGGATTTAATATCTAATTTAGATATAATAAACAGATTGCAATCGTCTTTCCCAGATTCAATTACTATTTCGGCCCAGCATCACCTAATGCTTTTAGAATTAAAGGAAAAAATTGTAAATCAAATGGAAAAAAACTACCAAACTATAGAATTAGAATTTTCATATGAAGATGGAAAAGTAATTGCTAATGCCCAGAAAGGAGTGGAGGTTTTAGAACGAGTTTATGATGATGATGGGGTCAAATTGAAAATAAGAGGAACTAGACCTAGAATCAATCAAATTCTATCATGGTCACATTAAAAGAAAGGGTAGGTTGTTTTTTTGGGATCATTCTTTGTTTATTGAATGAAGGGAACCTCCCAAATTCAGCAAACGTCCTTGATCCGCAAAAAGCGGAAAGGCCTGTTTTTTGAACCTGAAGTACAGAACCCAATTTATTAGTATAGATCCAAAAAAATGCAGAACCTACCCATTAATCTTTTAAAAACTCTCTAAATTTTATTCAATATTTTTCATAAAAAAACTAATTATTTGGAATATCAAGCTGATTTTCAGCTTCAGAGATTATTACAGCGACAGTTGCATCACCAGTTACATTAACTGTTGTTCTAACCATATCTAAGATTCGATCAACACCTAGTATAATTGCGATGCCTTGACTAGGTACACCCACTGCTTCAAGGATGATAACAAGCATTACAATTCCAGCACCTGGAACAGCAGCAGTGCCAATAGATGCAAGAACTGTTGTAAGAACAATTGTAATCTGAGAACTAATATCTAGATTCATACCTAAAGTTTGAGCAATAAATACAGCAGCTACAGCTTGGTATAAAGCAGTTCCATCCATGTTAATTGTTGCACCAAGAGGTAAAACAAAAGATGATACTTCTTCACTCACACCAAGTTTCTCTTCACACCGTTCCATAGTTACTGGCAAGGTTGCTCCACTGGAGCTAGTAGAAAAAGCTAATAATTGGGCAGGTGCTAGACCTTTATAAAAGGTTCTTAAAGGCATTTTAGTGAAAAATTTCATTAGACCTGTATAGGTAATAGCAACGTGAGTAAGCAGTCCTAGAATCACTGCAAACATATAATATCCAAGTGCTCCTAATAATTCTATGACATGCGCTGAGTTATCACCTGCTACTTTATTTATTGTCTGTGCTATAAGTGCAAAAACTCCAATAGGTGCCATAAGCATAATGATATCTACGAGTTTAATCACAACCTCGGTTAAACTTTTGAAAAAATCTTGAACAGGTTTACCTTTTTCATTGGGAATCTGGATTATTCCTATACCAATAAAAATTGCTATAAATACTACCTGAAGCATGTTTCGATTACTGGATGCTGAGTCTAAAAAATTACTTGGGACTATATCGACAATTGGCTGTAGTGGTCCTCTATTCTTGACCTCTTGCACTGTGCGCGCTTTTTTTGATGCATCTTTCTCATATGTAGATTGCAATTTTTTCTGCATTACATCAGGTATTTTATCTCCAGGCTTTAGCATATTTACTGAAACCAACCCAATTGTAACCGCCAATGCAGTAGTGCCAATATAAATTCCAATTGTTTTACCACCAATGCGACTGAGTTTTTTTACGTCAGAAAGTGATGCTACCCCTGTTATTAGGGACGCTAAAACAAGAGGCATGGCAATAAGTTTTAACAGGTTAATAAATATGGTACCAAAAGGTGCAATCCAATCTGATGTAAAATGTCCCCAACCTTTATCATAAACAATGCTATTTACATCCAAATAATCTTGAATTTTTGAGATTTCCCATGAACTATCGGGGATAGTTGTCTGAATTGTATTGATTAATTCTTGCTTTGTATTACTTACATCATAATCAATGCTATTTACATCCAAATAATCTTGAATTTTTGAGATTTCCCATGAACTAATGGGGATAGTTGTTTGAATTGTATTGATTAATTCTTGCTTTGTATCAGCTGAATAGGTGGCGGCAATACCATATATAAGGCCAAGAAAAAGTCCCCAAATAATTTGCCAGTGTAAAGCAGGTTTTTTCATTTATATAATCACTATTTTTTACAGATTTAAAATTTTTTCTAAAAATACAACAAATGTTCAGAGTCTTATTTACTTACTAAGGTAATTTAAAGCTATTTTCATATTTGTCGTAGGCTGCTTGCAAGAAAAGTTTTCACAAATATAAAACGTAGTTTTATTATCAATCATAGTGTGCGCCTTTGTCCAAGGAGCAATGCTTGCAAGATCATTAGGTTTAGAAATATCCTTAAAAAGCATAATTGTATTCGGAGAATATTTATTCCAAAATTCTTGAGCTATTTCAAATGTATTTGCATCTTTTCCATCCATAACAATTACCACTTCCTTTGGGTTTTTAAAGTCAAACATAAAACCAGTTAACATATGTGCAAAACCTGTAGGAGATTTTTCAGCCTGATGTGAAAAGGCTTTTAAAGTTTTATTAGCAATTTCAATTAATTTCGTATTGCCAGTAATTTTACCTAATCGAAAAAGATTCAAAACAGCTACTGAATTGCCGGATGGTATAGCCCCATCATAACTGTCTTTAGCTCTAACCATGAGTTTTTCTGCATCTTTACTACCAATAAAAAAACCACCATTTTCATCAGAAAAATCATCTAACATTATTTCGGTAAGTTCTATGGCACGAGTTAAATAGAGATAATTAAATGTTGCTTCATATAGATTCAGTAAGCCCCAAATCGTAAATGAATAGTCATCGATATGAGGGTCTAAACCAGCATTCCCCTTTCGATATCGTTTCATTAGTCGTCCATTATTTTGCTGAAGATGATTTTCTATAAATTTTGCTGCTTTCTCTGCAATTTTAATATATTCAGGTTCATTTAAAATTCGTCCACCAAGTGCAAGCGCTGCTATCATAAGTCCATTCCAATCTGTAAGAATTTTATCATCTTTTAGTGGGTGAACACGTTCTTCACGGACAGAAAATAATTGTTCTTTTGAAATTTCAATAATATCATTCAATTCATTGAATGAAAGGTTGAATTTTTTTGCGATTGGTTCAATATTCTCTCTTAGGTAAGGGATATTTTTTCCATTAGTTTGGCCTGTTGATTCATCATGGAAATTACCGGTACGCGAAATTCCATATACTTTAGACACGATTCTACCATGTTCAGAGCCTAATATTTCAATAATTTCATTTTCTGTCCATAGATAGAATGTTCCTTCTTCGCCTTCACTGTCTGCATCTTCAGCTGAGTAAAAGCCTCCTTCGTCATGAGTCATATCTCTTAAAACATAGGAAAAAATTTCTCGTGCTACATCAGCATATTTTTCTTTACCAGTGAGCTGGTATGTTTCCAAGTATGCCATTGATAGCATTGCCTGATCATAGAGCATTTTTTCAAAGTGTGGTAAGAACCATCTATTATCAGTTGAATAACGATGAAACCCGAGGCCGATATGGTCAAATAACCCACCAAGTCTCATATAACTAAGTGTTTTTTCAACCATCTCTAAAGGAGTGGGATTATTATATAGTTTACTATATCTCAATAAGAAGATCAAATTGTGGGGAGATGGGAATTTTGGAGCTTTCCCAAAACCACCATATTGAGGATCATATCTTTCTGCATAGCTAGTAAATGCATTGTGAATCATGGTTTCGGTCCATGGATCACCGGGTACGCTTGTATTAATTTGTATTAGGTAGTCTTGAATTTTATTAATTGATTCACGGATCTCATTTTGCTTCATGCTCCAGGCATTTGCAAGGCTAGGAATTAATTGTAGCATTCCAGGCTGTTGACCACGTCCTTGCTTAGGAAAATAAGTGCCAGCAAAAAATGGTTCTTTTTCAGGAGTCATAACTATGGTAAGTGGCCAACCTCCTCGACCAGTCATTGCCTGGCAGACTGACATATAAAGGTGGTCTATCTCGGGCATCTCTTCTCTATCTACTTTTATATTTACAAAATATTGATTCATTTTTGCTGCAACAGTAGAGTCTTCAAATGATTCGTGTTCCATGACATGACACCAGTGACATGTGGAATAGCCAATGGATAGAAAAATTGGCTTATTTTCTTTCTTAGCTTTTTCGAATGCTTCTTTACCCCATGGATACCAATCAACTGGGTTAGATGCATGTTGCAAAAGATAGGGACTTTGTGATAATGCTAGGCGATTTTGGTGTTTTGATTCACTACTCATTTTTTTTCCATTACAGTTCCAGAGTAATATTGAACATATTGGGATAAATATTAGTTTTTTCATACATTATGAATCCATTCGATAGAAGTTAGATCAAATTACTAAGATATTAATATGAAAAATATTAATTCATATAGACAAACGATTATTTTATCTTAAATAATTGTAAATTCGATACAGAAATTTATGGATAACTATTGAACAATATTTTAGATAATAATATTATACTTAACAAGGATATGCATGAGTATAAATTGATTGGTGAATCGGAATTTGCTTTTACAAGTGTGACAACCTATATTGGAAAGTTTTTTGAAAAATTTGATTCAATAAAGATTGCAACCAATCTTACAAAAAATCATCCCAAATATTCAAACTATACAATTGAATCACTTTTGGCAGAGTGGAAGGAAGCCGCAGATTATGGAACAAAAGTACATAATGAAATAGAAAACTGGGTTAAAAATGGTATTGAGCCAAAAGAGTTAAAATCTATTAATGGTAAAAACTGGCTAAAAAATTATCAATCTAAATCTAGTATGGATATTTTTTCTGAGATAATTATCTATAGTAAAGAGCTTAGAATTGCTGGGACTATTGATATTCTTGCAAAAGATAATCAGTCAGATGAATACGTATTGATTGATTGGAAAACATCAAAAAAAATCACAACAGTTTCATATGGACACAAAACTGGGAATCATGAAGCAACAAAAAATGTAATGGACTGTAACTTTTATCATTATTCTTTACAATTATCACTCTATAGATTTCTTCTTGAAGAGTACTATGGCTACAGGGTGAGAAATCAGGTTATAGCACATATTAAAGACGATGGGGTTGATGCCCATATTGCCCCATATATGAGGAATGAAATTGTATTGATGTTGGAAGCAATAGAATGACTTTTATAGATTCAATAAAAACACCATCAAGAAAGATCACCTTAACGGAGTACGATCCACCTTCTCCTGAATTATTACTTACAGATGGGGAATGTATAACAATTGGTTTTTTAGATACAGAAACAACAGGTATAGATAGGCATCATGATAAAATTATAGAGCTAGCGATTAAGGTAGTAACATTTGAAAAGTCTTCTTGTGAGATAGTCTCTATTGATCAGGTATATGAATCTTTTAATGATCCCGATGAAGATATCGGTCATGATATAACTCTACTGACTGGTATAAATAATGATATGGTTGAAGGGCAGTCTATTGACTGGAAAAAGGTTGATGAAATTTTTCAATTTGTTGAAATCATTGTGGCCCACAATGCAGGATTTGACCGTGCATTTATGGATAGATATTCATTGCAATCCCCTAAGAAGTTATGGGGCTGTTCTGTCAATGATATTGACTGGCTATCCAGAGGATTTTCAAGCGCAAAACAGGAGCTTCTATGCTACTGGCACGGATTCTATTTTAATGCGCACCGTGCTATGAGTGATGTAGACTCTCTGATACATCTGGTTACACATAATTTTTATGGTAAGGACAGACCTTTAATTGAATTGATAGAAAAAGCACAGAGCTCTAGCTATATAATTTTTGCAGATAATTTTAAATATGACCCTATTAAGAAAGATATTCTCAAGGGTAATAAATATCGTTGGAATAATAAACAAAAGATCTGGTACAAGAGCGTTAAGCTTAATGACATAGATGAGGAAAAAGATTGGCTAACTGCTACAATATACGGCTCCTATTTTGAAGGAAAGGTTCAAGAAGTAAATCCCATCGATAAATATAAATTATAGTTTTGCAATTACTCTATTATTTTCTGTAGTAGATACAGCCTTAAAAAAAATAATAACCTTTAATTCTTTCGAATAGTAATTCTAATTTAGGAGCCTATGACTCACTTATCAGGTATTATTATCTATCTTTGTCTTTTGGTTGCTGTTGGTGTTTATAAGGTACGTTCGGTTAAGGATAGTGAAGATTTTATGGTCGCAGGTAGGACACTCCCATGGTACATTCTTGTGGGAACCTTGTTGGCAACCTGGATGGGGAGTGGCTCTTTATTTAGTGGTGCCGGACTTGGTTATAGAAATGGACTGGCAGGGCTCTGGTCTAGTGGAGGTGCCTGGCTCGGGATTGCCCTTATCTATTTTATCACCCGCAGAATTCGCAATTTTGGTAAGGTTACTGTACCAGATATATTTGAAGCAAGATATGGACAAATTGCAGCGGTTCTTGCAACCATAACTACAGTAATTGCATATACTACTATCGTCTCGTACCAGTTTAGAGGTGGTGGTAAAGTATTATCTATGGTATCAGATGGTATGGTATCTTTGGAAAATGGAATTATAATTACGGCTGTATTTGCAATATCATACACTGTTTTGGCTGGAATGTTTTCAGTTGTTTACACTGATGTCGTAAATGGAGTGCTAATGACTATTGGAACCATTGGGGCACTTATTTTCTTAGTAATTAAAATTGGCGGCTTTGAAGAAATAATTTTGGTGGCTGAAACAGTAGGAAAGTGGCAAGTCTTTGGTAATTGGGCAGCAGAACGGACAGGTGATGTTTCAGGCCCAATTATTGCGATTAGTTTTTTTGTTCCAACAATGCTTCTTCTTATGGGTGATGCTAATATGTACCAGCGGATTTTTAGTGCTCATGATGGGGGGGCTGCAAAGAAAGCTGTTTTTTTCTGGATTATTGGTGTTATCATTCTTGAATCAGTTATTTCCATGTTGGGACTTACCGGATCCGTGGCAGCTAGCAAAGGTATTATTCCCGACTTTGTTTTAAAAGAGATGGAAAGTGTTGTAGAACCAACTACGGCGGCACTCCTTGAAGCAAGGCAAGCAGGGAGTGAGTCAGTGATTCCCGCGATTGCCCGTCATGCTGGTCTCCCCATAATGTTGGGCATAATTTTAGCTTCCACAATGATGGCAATTATTGTTTCTACAGCTGATTCATTTTTACTTATTCCTGCTACAAACCTAACACGCGATGTTTATTTACGTTATATTAATCCATCTGCAACTGAGAGACAGATACTTTTAATTAGTCGTTTATTAGTATTATTTCTAGGTTTGATTGCATTTCTTTTAGTCAGTCAATTTAAAACGGTACTCAGTGCAGCATTTACAGCATATAATATTTATGGAACATCTATTACTCCCGCATTGTTGGCTGCATTCTTATGGAAACGTGCAACAAGTCAAGGCGCAATTGTATCTATAATCACTGGCGCATCAGTCACAATACTTTGGACTTATTTTTTACCTAGTTGGTCAGGTTTTAAAAATTTTCATCCATTTCTACAAGAGGTAACCTATCCAGCAGCAGGGCTTTCAATTTTAGTGTTAATAGCAGGTAGTTTGTTAACAGCTGCTCCAGATCCTAAATCCTTAGATCAATTTTTTGATGATAATTGATAATTAATTAGATCGATTTTTTTAGATTAGTCTTCTATGGTTCTAGATAAATCTTATTTAGTAGTATAAATTTTTTCTGGGTCAAGTTCTCGGCGATAGTACTCAAAAATTATCCCAGTACCCTGCCAATTTTTTGTTTGGTCAATTACGCTAATTTTCCCAGTAAATCTAGCAGATATTCCTTTTTTTACATGTCCTGTTATAAAAGAAATATTTTTTTGTTTTTTTATCCAATTTATATAAATACGCTTCAGCATTTTTGCATACCCATTTCTTTTGTATTGTTTTTGAATCACAAAGGCATAGGTGTAGATGGTATTGATCTTACCAAAATTTATATCAAGTCTCGCCCATGGCTCTTTTTCCAATATTTCTAATGGTAAACCAATAATATAACCGATAATAATTCCTTGGTGTCTTGCGATAAATGGAAGTGAACCATCTCTATTAAAGTAGGTTTGAATTGTATTGGGAGTTAATTTAGTAGTAGATCCGTATTCTTCAACAAGAGTGTTAGAAATATCGATCAAAGATTTGTAATCATTGGTTCCAATATAGTGGATAAGTTCAACTTGGAAAGGTCCACTACATGCGATCACTTCTCTGCGTGAATTGGGTTCTTGTTGCAAAAACAAATCTTCCATATCTGAAGTTTAGTGTTAGTAAGCGTAAAATAGGTAAAAATAAATTGTTAAAATTGGATTTTTTGATTACTCTTTGCTTTGGGTAAGTTTGTGACCTGTGACATCTTTAAATTCTATGATAAAATCAATTGTAAGAGCACGAAAGTCTTGGCTTTGTGTAGGATTGGATATGAACCCGGATTTATTAGGATCATCAAGAATGGTTGATCTTAAGGAGCATACGTTTAAAGTTATCGATGCGACAAGGGAGATGGCTGTAGCCTATAAACCAAATTTTGCTTTTTTTGAGCGTTGGGGTGCGGATGGTTTTTCCTGGCTTGAACAAACAGTTGATTATATTGGTACTGATCATATTAAAATAGCTGATGCAAAGCGAGGTGATATCGGTAATACTGCGGATCAATATGCAAAAAGCATTTTTACTCATTTTGGATTTGATTGTGTTACTCTCAGTCCCTATATGGGTAGGGATAGCATTGAACCATTTTTAAATCATTCTGATAAAGGTGCATTCATTTTATGTAGAACCTCAAATCCATCTGCAAAGGAATTGCAAGATATTTTAGTAAATAAAGTTCCTTTATACGAAAAAGTAATAAAAATGGTAAAAACATTAAATAAAAAAAATAATATAGGTCTAGTTGTTGGGGCTACGGCTCCAAATGACTTATCTAGAATACGTACTATTGCTCCAAATTTACCATTATTAATACCTGGTATTGGTGCTCAGGGGGGAGACCTTAGTCATAGTATTAAGACTGGTAATCAATCTGGTGTCGCTATTATTAATATTTCTAGAGGTATTAGTTTTGCTGGAGATATGAGTGTGAAAACAATTAAAAAGACTGCAACTGATTTTGTAACCCTTATGCGAGATGCTTTAGTATAATTCATGAATCAAAAACAGATCATTAATATCTTTAGATCTACGGGTGCACTTTTGAGCGGTCATTTTGTTCTCACTTCTGGACGCCATAGTGATACATACTTTCAATGTGCTAGAGTATTACAATTTCCTGAGTATCTTAGTGCATTTTCACTGATGATTGCAGATGAGTTCCGGGAAAATGATCCAGATGTTGTAATTTCACCCGCTATTGGTGGTATAGTTCTTGGTACGGAAGTGGGTACTCAGTTAGGTTGTCGTACAATTTTTGCTGAAAGGAAAGAAGGAAAGATGGTTTTGCGTAGAGGATTCAGTCTAGAAAAAGGAGAAAAAGTCTTGATTGTTGAGGATGTTGTTACAACTGGCGGTTCGGTTAAAGAGGTGATGGAACTTGTTTCACCATCAGAAGCTAATATAATTGGTTTAGGTGTATTTGTTGATCGTAGTAATGGATCAGTAATTTTGCATAAAAATCATTATTCAATTGTAAAATTAGATATAGCTAGCTACTCAGAGAAAAGTATTCCGGCAAGCTTATCTTCAATACCAATACAAAAACCTGGGAGTCGAAATTCATGATTAAATGTACTATTTCTATTTTTTTCGTATTTAGTTTTTTAAATATGGGTTGTGGAAATTCAAAAAAGGACAATATGATGGAAAACAAAAAAAATGAAATCAATCAATCACTAAATGATAAAGCAATAGAAAAAAATTCTGACATAGCAACTATGGAAGTAGCAATCATCTCTACGGATTTTGGTGATATGGTTATTGAGTTTTTTGAAGGCAATGCACCAAAGCATGTTGAAAGTTTTAAAACGCATGCCAAAAATAGGTTTTATGATGGCACTATTTTCCATCGTGTAATTCCTGGATTCATGATTCAAGGTGGCGATCCAACAACAAAAGGCGAAAATAAAGCAGCCTATGGTACCGGAGGATTTTCTGCGAAATATTTTGGTATAGGTGATGAAAAAATAGAAACTACATGGAACCTTCCTGCTGAATTTAATAGTATTAAACATAAGCGAGGTATTGTGTCGATGGCTCGTTCAAACAGTCCGAATAGTGGTGGTAGTCAATTTTTTATTTGTGCTGCAGAAGTTCCTCATCTCAATGGAAAGTATACAGTTTTTGGAAAAGTTATAGAAGGGGATGAAATTATTGATCAAATAGTTAACCTGCCTAGGGATTCGAGAGATAATCCTAATCGTAGAGTGGAAATGAAGGTTAGGATCGGAAAGAGAAATAAGTGACCAAACCCTTTCTTGGGGTTGCTCTTGGTGGTGGAGGTGTACGAGGTGCTGCCCATATTGGTGTTTTACAGGTTTTACATGACGCTGGAATCGATATAGAAATTGTATCTGGAGTTAGTGCCGGCTCTATTATTGCAGCAATGTATGCATCTAAAAAAGATCCATTTTGGATCGAAAAAAAAATACGGGAAGTCTGGGAATCGGGTGACTTTGGTGCATCATCAAAAAAATATCTTAAATACAAAAATCCAAAGTCCTTTATAGCAAAAATTAGGAAAAGTTTTTTTGACCACATAATGTTGATATTGAGTTTGCATAGAAAATCAGTTATTGATAGAATTCCATTGGAAGTAGCTATTCGCTCATTAATTTCCCATAGTACATTTGAAGAACTAAAAATCCCATTAAAAGTTGTGGCAACTAATATTGAAAATGGTGAAGATATAATTTATAAAGATGGACAACTTGTTGATGCTTTAGTCCAAAGTTCTGCAATACCAGGAATATTTAATCCCGAAATTTTAGATAATAAAACAATTGTAGATGGAGGAGTAGGTATGCCCATTCCAATCCCTGCAATAAAAGACGATTGTGAATTCACATTAGCTATTGATATTGGGCTATATCAGTTTGAAAGATTAGATAGACTCAATGCATTATCAATTAAAAGAAGATCTGATATTATTACTTCAAACAGATTAAAAACTAGACTTGCCCTAGATGCAGATTTTGTAATTAGACCTAATACAATGGGTATGGAATGGTCAGATTTTGATTCTGCTGATGACCTATTTCTTAGTGGAAAAGTTGCGGCACAGGATTCACTCCCTGATTTGAAAAGAAAAATAAATGAAAAACAACAACAATTAAAAATGATTAAAGAATAGTTGAGTTAATAATATGAACTTTTTACTTTCCACGGCTAAAAAGCAACCTTAAAAAATTGAAAAATACCCTTTTAATCATTTTATTAATAGGTCTTACCAGATCTCAATCTGTTAAGAATCCTGTCACTATATCTGCTACTATAGATTCTCCTGCAAGGGCAGGCGAAGTTGTTAATATTAGAATTATTGCTGAAATGGCTGATCAGTGGCACATATATTCCATATATAAATTGAGTGAGGGGCCTCTACCAACAGAGATAACTATTTCAGGTAATGTAGTAGGTGGTCTAGCACCCGTCATTGAGCCTGAACCAAAGCACGTTTTTGATCCTGGTTTTGATACAGAGACTTATTATCATGAAGGGGATACTGAATTTATTTTCCCTATAAAACTAAAACGTAATCTTGGATCGGGTACTCATCCAATTATAGTTGATATATTTTACATGGTCTGTAATGAGAGACTGTGCTATCCACCCATTTCAAAATTAGATACAGTTTTTGTTACTGTTGAAGAAGGTGCTCCTCGTTCTGATAGATCTTCATTTGCAGCATCTGTTGGTAATCTAAATCAGAATGATTATAATAACAGGAAAAATACTCTATGGGGTTTATTATTATTAGCAATTGGAGGAGCAATAATAAGTTGGATTATGCCATGTGTATATCCTATGATCCCAATAATTATTTCCTTTTTTGGAAAAATGTCAGAAGAGAAAAATATTGGTAAGGCTACTATTGCAACTTTTTATGGTTTAGGTATAGCCGGAACTTTTGTGCTTATTGGACTTGTCGTTGGTATCCTTTCTTGGGGAGTGAATGATGCAGCAACTCAATCACGATATGCAAATATTGGAAATTTTATTGCTACTGACCCTTGGATAAATCTAGCCCTAGGTATCCTATTTATATTTTTTGCTTTTTGGATGTTTGGTTTGATCAATGTAAATGTAGCTGGGAAACTTGTAAATAAAACAGACCAAGCCGGTCAGTCTGCGAAAAGTGCCTACATGAGTTCGCTTCTTTTAGGTGTTGCATTTTCAATCACAAGTTTTAGTTGTACTGTGCCTGTTGTTGGTACCCTTTTAGTCTTTGCTGCAACGGGTACTGCTGGAGGAGTTTTTACGAGTTTGTACGGAATGGTTATCTATGGTATTGTATTTGCATTACCTTTTGTAGGGCTTTCACTTTTTCCAAAAGCCTTAGAAAAACTTCCGAATTCGGGTGCTTGGATGGAAACACTAAAAATAGGCTTTGGTTTTATTGAAATAGCTGCTGCAATAAAGTTTTTATGGGTTCCGGATTTGGAATGGGATATTGGTTTATTACCCAGAAATGTGGTTCTCGCTATTTTCATTTTTATAGGGCTTTTACTTGTCGGATATTTGTTGGGATTATTTAAGGTTGGTTCTGCACAGAACATTAGACCTTTTCAGTTAGGTAAGGGAAGATTCATGGCGATAATAATAGTAGGTATTTTTCTTTATCCCATTGGTATGTCTCTAGCACACCCACCAACCTACCATTATTCTCAGATGCCTAGATTAATGGATGAGTTTATAGAAGCACTTGTTCCTCCTCCACCAACCGAAGATGATATTGCAAGAGAAGAGGGGTGGTTTGTTGACCAATATGATGAAGCACTTTTAGCAGCAAGAGAAAATGATAAACCTCTATTTATTGATTTTACAGGAGTATTTTGCGCTAACTGCCGTGTAATGGAACGTAGGGTGTTCCCAGAAAAATTAGTAAAGGAGCAACTTGATAAAATGGTCCTTGCAAGATTATATGTAGATAAAAATGATTCACTAAGTCAGGTGTATGCTCAAATGCAATTTGAAAGATATCAGCAAGCAACACAGCCTTATTATGTTATACTTGATCCAGAAAATGAATCTACGATTGCAGATACTGGGGGTTACATTCCTAATGGTTTTGCTGAATTTTTAAAAAATGGTATTGTTGCCTATCAAAATAAGGAATAATAATAATGCGAAATGATAAATCAAGACAATTCACAAAATTATTAACTAATTATATTTTATTTGTATTATTGTCTCTTGCATATTTGATTGGATGCAATAACACTACTCCAGAAAAATCGAATCAAAATATAAAAGGTAGGTCTGCTTATAATAAAACAAAACAAAAAACATCTGAAGATCTGCTTATAGCGCCTGATTTTACATTAGCAGATCTTAATGGTAATACTATAAGCCTAAGTGATTTAAAGGGAAAGGTCGTATTATTAAACTTTTGGGGGACATGGTGTGGTCCTTGCCGTAAAGAGATTCCAGATTTTATAAATCTATCGAAAAAGCATAAAGAAGATGGATTGGAAATTATTGGCGTGACTTTAACATCTGGTCCTCCTGAAAATATTCAATCATTTGCAGATCGGTGGGGTATAAACTATAAACTTTTAACAGATATCAATGGTGATGAAACTCAGACAGTGACTGCATTATATGGTCAAGCAACAGGAAAAAGGATCACAGGTATACCAACTACTTTTATCATTGATCGTGATGGGATTATACGACAGAGATATGTAGGACCTAGAACAGAAGCAATTTTCTATCAAGATCTAAAACCATATCTATAATATTTTTGAAAAACTATCATTTATTAATATTTTTTTTCTTTGGTATTTCTGATGGTTTAATAGCTGACCAGCTAGATAATTATTGGCAGCAAAAGGTCGACTATGATATGGACGTCACTTTACATGATTCGCTTCGTCAGATAACTGCAAAAACAGTTATTAGATATACCAACAATTCTCCCGACTCCCTTGATTATATCTATATGCATCTTTATCCAAATGCCTTTCAAGTGGGATCTGTTAAGTATAGAGAATATATTGGCTACGCTGGTAGACAGTCGCGGGCGAAATATTTTAAGAATAGGCTTGCAGGTTTCACCAGTAAAATAGATGTTCACTCCTTTTCTGTCGCATTACCTAAGGATGGTTCTTCGTGGATTCATAAAGTACCAATCTTAGATGAATACAAAATAGATGATACCATACTTGAGGCAAAACTTTTAGAAAAAATCCCTCCAGGTAAAACTGCTCGAATTGATATTGATTGGACACATCATGTTGGAGATATGGTTGAACGTGCAGGATATTATCAGGGTCAGTATAATATGGCTCAATGGTATCCCAAAATGGTCGTCTTCGATGAAGAAGGTTGGCACCCTGATGTGTTCCATGCTGAAGGTGAATTCTACGGAGAATTTGGTAATTTCAAAGTCAAATTTACCCTACCACAACCTTTCATAATTGCAGCCAGTGGTGTAGTAACTGATGGTGATCCGGGATGGGAGCATGTTAAAGTTGATACAATTGTTGATTTTGATGTTTGGCTTGATATTTTTGATTCAACAAATGTCAAATTGGAAAAAAGTGGTCTTACGCGTAATGTTACATTCAGTGCTGAAAATGTTCATGACTTTGCTTGGGTTGCATCAAAAGATTTTTTGTATGAAGGGGGATTAAGTAGTGATGGTGAGACTGAGGTACATGTGCTATATGATAAGAAGCGAGGGAGGGACTGGACAAAAGTAGTTCTAGCGCGGTCTATCAGGGCCATAGATTGGTTGGAGGAAAAATTTGGCAACTATCCCTACCCACAGATTACGACCACTGATAGAATTAAAAATGGTGGTATGGAATACCCTATGCTCGTGATGAATGGACGTGATAGTGAAAGTTTGATTGTGCATGAATATGGGCATATTTATTTTTATGGAATTCTTGCAAATAATGAGGTTGATGAATCATGGCTTGATGAAGGTTTTACAACTCATCAGACTAGAGACTATATGGTTAATCGTTATGGTGAGCATGGATTTGAAAAAGATCTTTATGAAGGCTATGATAAATTTCCAAAGAAATATTGGCCTTTAGAAAGTGATTTAGGTTCTGCACAATGGAGTGCAATCAGATTTATGCGTAGTGGACATGATGAAAATATTAGCAGGTCTTCCTATCTATATAAAAATGGTACAGCATACAGTCGAAATGCTTATACAAAACCATCTCTAATGCTTAACGAATTAAAATATATACTTGAAGATTCATTATACTACGCTGCCATGCAACATTATTATAAAAAGTGGCAATTAAAACATGTCAATGAAGATAGGTTCATTGAATCAATGGAAGAAACTGTAGAAGGCCAGCTTGATTGGTTTTTTGATCCTTGGTTACATACCACAAGACATTTGGATTATAAGATTTCTTTTTTTAAGAAATCTTTAAATGTTAGTAATAACTGGGATATTGAGTTAGGAATAAAAAACAAAGGGGCACGTTTTTTACCATTACTGATTGAAACAAAATTTGAAGACGGTACCTGGGAGAGAAATTGGTGGACAGATCATCTCTGGAGATTTCAGGATACTATCAGGTATACGGTTGATAAAAAACCAGTTTCAGTTACTTTAGATCCTGAAACGCAGACCCTTGATATGGATTATAGAAATAATACAACACATTTAAGAAGAAAGATTCTCTTTGATTGGCCCGGTCTAAACTATAGACCACGAAATGAAATGGTTTATAGATGGATGCCGTATTTTTACTACCATAAAGAAACGACAGGTTTTGCACCTGGTCTTAATATAGATAAAGAGTATGGATTTTATGAGCATACTACAATACGCACTAATTATGCTTTGAAATCAAAAGAGATTTATTGGTATATCAATGGTTGGAGACAAGCAGTACACCATTTTCCAAGAACCACACTTCATTTTTGGGGTTTTAGTCTACCTGGTGTTAAAGAATATGGTTCTAAATTAGAAAAAGAATGGAATAGGGTATATGGTAGGACTCCGACTCATACTATTGCAAGTGGGTTCTATATTCAGCCTTCCTATGATTCATTAAGAGCCGCTCCTCTAGGATATTCACACGAAGGAGGTCTAGCTGTTGCTTTTCTTGATTGGAAAACATATTTAGGACCAATAAATATTAATCTTAATGGTGCATCTACAATAGGGCCATTTTCAAAATGGAATTTTAATCGTTTGACTTTTACTGGAAATTTCAAACAAAGAAAAAAAATCAGTTTTATTAAGTTAAATGTTAGACAAAGAATAATTAGTGGTAAAATTTGGACACAGGAAAAACTCCCAGGCCAAGAAGGTTATAATATAGAAGGTAATAGTTCTAATGATATGCTGCGGAAAAATTATCTTGTCGATCAATTTTATGGGCAAGATAAATTGTTTACGCATTACCATATGCCAGGCGAGGGAAATATACGTGGGTTTGTCGGAGTTGGTATACCAGGGGCAGAAGCACTGTTTTCTTCATCGACAGAGTTTAGTATTTATAATACCATACCTAATACAGAAATTGATTTCGAATTTTCTTCTTTTATGGATGTAGGAACATTTTGGAACACAGATTTTTTGAATTCTTCAACTAAAAGAAGAATTTTTGCAGATGCAGGTTTAGGATTATGCATTAATACAAATATCTTTGAAAAAGATTTCTATTTTAGAGTTGATTGTCCATTGGTGTTTTTTTATGATAATAATATGTATACTTATCAAAATGGACCCACTGGAAAGAAGTTTCCCAAATGGATAATCAGTTTTCAGAAGAGTATTTAGAAAACATATTGAAATACTCAAGAGAGTAACTAAATTCAAACAGTTGAAGTGTAGCTATACTTTAAGCAAGTCTAAAAAAAAATTTTATTTAATAATATTTTATTTGGAGAGAAATCGTGAAACATGTGTTATCATTTATCTTGCTCCTTTTTACGTTTAATCAATATTTATATGCACAGGATGAAGAATTATGTCCTCCTGCAAGTATTAATGTTTTTGGTGGAAACCAAGAAAATATTGTTTCATGGGCAGAGCCTGTAGGTAATATTGGTTGTGGTGACTATGCTGTAAATGAAATGCCCTTTACCGATCAGGGGAATAACTCAGGTATGGGTGATGATTGGCCTGTCTCAGGTTCACAGGGAGAAGATGTTGCATATACATTGAACGTTAGTGAGACAACAACATTTGATTTTACATTATGTTCAAATGTTACTGATTATGATACTAAGCTAGAGATTTTCACCAATAATCAGGATTGTAATGTTCCAGTATCTACAGGTAACTACAATGATGACGATTACACAAACTGTCCTGATTATGTTGCTCCTTATCCACCTAGTGGTCTATGGGCAGTTACCTTGCAGCCGGGTCAATATTATGTTGTTGTTGACGGTTATGGAGGTGCAACAGGTAATTACGAAATTTCTATTAGTGTTACGGGTGGAAGAAATGGTGGTGGGTATTTAGATAATTCAATCAAGACTGTATGGGAACAAGAACAATTAAAAATGTTGGATACAGGTTTTTCCCAAAATCAAATTGATGAACACACTGCAATTGTCATGGATCCTTTGCGTTATGCTATCCAAAATTCAACAAGAGATATTCCTGAAGAATGTGGTACATTTACGACTTACAGAGTTTATAATGCTTTAGATAATTCTATCTTAGCTGAAACGGTGTATCTGACCTATACTCATGGTAATCTAGTTAATGGTAATGAATACTGTTATTATATTAAAACAGTATATTCTGAAGGAGAATCCGAAGCTACGGAGACTGTGTGTGGGACACCGAGTACTTTTGATCCAATGCCACCAACCAATGTTTATGCTGAGGTGTGGGATGAAGAAGTATCGCTATATTGGACTGCACCAGATGTAAATAATCTAGGAGTACCATACTATGAAAGTTTTGAAGAGGGTGGCTTATTAGACCTCTGGCTAGTTGATGGTGATAACTGGGTTTATGATGATTTTACAGGAAATCCGGAACCTTCATTTAGATTTAATTGGAGTCCTACATCCACCAATTATGACCAAAGTCTCTATGCACCGGTGATTCCTCTAGGCAATCTCACACAGGTTGATGTTGCATTTGACCTAGAGTTTGATAATTGGTCGCCAACAGGTGCAGAATACCTTGCAATAGAATACAAAACTGGTAATGATGTAGAGTGGACAGTGCTAGAAGAATTTTCAAATGCAGGTGACGGTTTTACTTTCACGAATTATAGTTATGATATTTCAGGTCTATCAGAAAATATTTTTGTTCGTTTCCATTGCTATGGAGCAACCTCTTTTGATATAAACTGGTGGCTTGTTGATAACTTTTCAGTCACAGCCGATGGCCAAAGAAGTCGTAATGAGTATGATTTTTTAGGATATAGTGTCTACGTGGATGGTGTGGTTAGCAATAATGATATTTTTGATTCTACAAGCTACACAGTCTATAATTTAAATAATGAACTAGAATATGTTTTTGGTGTTACAGCTGTATATGAAGGTGCTGAAGGCGAAGATAATTATGAGAGCGACCCTGTAAATGTAACTGCGCAACCCGTTTATGTCTATGGTGATGTAACTGGTGCAATAACAGATCCGAATGGTGCTACCATTGACAGTGTAATTGTTTCCTCCGGGAATGTTTCTGATACAACGGGTCCGGATGGTTTATACACTCTTTGGAATCTTGATGTGGGTATCAATACTGTGCAGGTTAGGCGATCAGGGTTTTACACTACTACTGAAGATGTAGAAGTACTTGCTCAGGCAGACCCAACTATCCAAAATTTTGTTATGAGTCCTGATATGCCCAGCCCAGTTGGATTAAATGCATATCCTCTAGACGAAGAGGTCTACTTGGAATGGCGTGAACCAGGAGGAGTAGATTTCTATGATATGGCTTATTATGATGAAAATTTTGAAGCTCAAATAGGTTGCGGTGCTCCTTGCTCCTTTGGAGTAAGATTTACAGTACCTAATTATCCTGCTTTACTAACGGGTCTAGTTTTATCCTTTCAGGGTGGTGGCTCAGCCGTTGCAGCTGCGGTAGATGTCTATCTTGATCCGGATGGTTCCCTAGGTGGACCAATAGGAGACCCAATTAATTTAATAGCATCTGCCGATTTATCTGCCCCAGGTGAATTAGTACAATATCAGTTTGATGTTGCCGGAGCTGGAGTAGAAGTAAATAGTGGTGATATTTATGTTGTGGTTAATGAAAATGGTAGTGGTTTTTTAGGAATTGCAAATGATATAGAACCTCAAACTCCAGAATTATATGATCGTAATTGGGTTACAACTGATGGTGTAACATGGGCTACAATTAATGAGATTGTCGGAGGAGATCCAGGTCTTACTGGTAATTTTGGTATACTAGCACAATTTTTGGGTGCTCCTGGTCGTTCTTTTGCAGTAACTGCAATAGGTGATATTGTTAGTGATGAAATTGTTAATTCGGGTGTTATTACTAACCACCATGATGTAAATGTAGATAATCAAGTTGAAACTGATGACCCAGTTAATATGACTCTTTTAGATCAACCATATATACCACGAAATCCTTCACCAATTAATAATTTAGATAGAGATGATTTGATAGAGTATCGAGTATATGAAGTTGATGAACAAGGTAATGAAACATATGTTGTTTCTACCACAGATACATTTGCCACTGTTACTGCATCTCCAAACTATTTTGAATATTGCTATAACGTATCAGCCTATTGGAGCACAGATGATTATGGTGAGTTAGAATCCAGACACTCTAACGTAGCTTGTACAGTGCCTTATGCACCTGGTGATGCAGATTTTGATAGTGATACAGACATAAGTGATGTTCTAAGTGTTGTTGATTTTATTTTAGAAGAAGATTTTCCCACTGAAGATGAATTCAGGAATGTAGATGTAAATATGGATGAAACAATCAATATTGCTGATGTCGTAATGATCGTTGATATTATTTTTGGTGGTAATGCAAGGTCCTTTGATTTTGATAATAATGAAATAGCTTATATTGATCTTGTTTCAGATTATGATAATTCGATGATTTCAATTCAAATTGAATATGGAGGGCCAATAAGAGGAATTGAATTTGAATTAGAATATAATTCAAAATTGGTTGAGGTATTATATCTAGGATTATCAGTATCTCAGGATGATGTAATTGTATCACATAATGTTTTAAATGATGGAAGAATAAAAATTATTGCAGCGAATCTCCATTCTGGAGCAATAGAAAATGTTAATAATTCATACATGCATATTCCAATAAATTTTAATGGTAACCAATATCAAAGTTCTCAAGTAGCCTTAAAGAATATTAATCTTGCTGGTGCCGATGGTAGTTTAATTAACTTTATATCACGTACTACTGAATCATTTGTTAAAGTAGTTCCAGCTGAATTTTCCTTAAAGCAGAATTTTCCAAACCCATTTAACCCATCAACAGAAATCAGATTTGACCTTCCAAAAAATGAGTTCGTAGAGTTAGTAATCTATAATATGATAGGTCAAAAAGTGAAGACATTGGATTCGAGAGTTATGGAACCAGGATACCATTCAGTAATATGGGATGGCACAAATGATTCTGGTAATCTAGCAGCTACTGGAATGTATTTTTACTCTATCCAGGCAGGGAAATTTCAGGATATAAAAAAGATGATTTTCCTTAAATAGGCTTTAAATCCATAACTCTATTAAGAAATCTGAGAATGAAGATTCCAGAGTTTCTTATTTTTTTTGGAACCTGTTATTGTATATTGCATTAGATTAATAAACTAATGAGAGATATATTAATGAGAAAACCGATCCTTTTGCTTGTTTTGCTTTCTGTAATGACAGCGCAAAACTCTGTTGTTCAAAAATTCAGTGATGCGTTTGCAGATGTTGCAGAAAAAGCAAAGCCAGCTGTTGTTACTATAATTACAGATAAAGTAGTCTCTTTAAATCAGTTTGATGATTTCGGTTTTTTCTTTTATCAACCAAATGTGCCTAGGCAGAGAGAGTTTAAAACAAATGCTATTGGATCTGGAGTGATTGTTGATGAAAAAAATGGATATATTTTAACAAATAATCATGTTGTTGATGAAATGGATGGAATTAGAGTAAAATTAATTGATAAGCGAGAGTTTGATGCAAAAGTGATTGGTACAGATCCAAAAACAGATATAGCCGTTTTGCAAATTGATGCTTCAGAATTAACGGATATTGAGCTAGGCAATTCAGAAAAAGTTCGAGTTGGTGAGTGGGTTATGGCAGTTGGGAGTCCATTTTCGGAAAATTTGAGTCATACTGTAACAACTGGAATTGTATCTGCGTTGGGTAGAAGTAATATTATGAATTCTCAAAGCTATGAAGATTTTATTCAGACAGATGCAGCGATTAACCCTGGTAATAGTGGTGGAGCTCTATTAAATATGAAAGGTGAGTTAATAGGGATCAATACAGCCATCGCAACAGGTGGCTATGAAAAGGCAAACCGAGGTGTTGGGTTTGCGATTCCATCTAATATGGCAAACAGAATTATGACAGATTTAATAGAAAAAGGATATGTCACCCGTGCTTGGCTTGGAGTTTTTATTCAAGAGCTTGATAATGAGACTGCTGAAGCATTAGATATGAATACTAGAAATGGCGCATTAATTACAGATGTTGTGGAAGATAGCCCTGCAGAGGAAGCTGGAATTCAAGAAGGAGATGTTATTGTTGAGTTTAATGGTAAATCAATTGCAGATCCTGCCAATTTGAAAAACGTAGTATCATTAACGCCACCCAAGAGCACTAATAAATTAAGAATAATACGTGATGGGTATTCAAAAACAATGAATGTAGTATTACAAGAATTACCTGATAATCCTCGGCAGGTTGCGAAAAGTGGAATAAATAATACAAAAACTTTTGGATTGCAGTTAAAAATAATCAATGATTCTCTTAGAGAAAAATATGATCTCAGTGATGAAGAAGATGTTCTTGTAGTTACCAATATAGATCCAAAGGGTGAAGCATATGATAAAGGAATCCGCGAAGGGGATATAATCAAAAATGTAGGAACCCAAAGAGTAACATCAATAAAAGACTGGAATCGTTTAATAGAAAAATCAAAAAAGAAAGGTAAAGTTCTTGTCCTAATAAAAAAACCTAGTGGTGGCTCAAGATTTTATACTCTTAATTATTAAATCTTATATTTTTTTTAAAAAAAACGCTCCATACGGAGCGTTTTTTGTTTTAAAAACATTAGTATCTACGGTTAACTAAATGAGATAAATTTCAACCTTTAAAAACGTATTTAAACCTGATTAATGGGCATAAAAAAAGTAAAAAATAAGATTGATTTTGTTAAATCAGAACATAGTGTTCTTGAATTTTGGAAAAAGAATAAAATCTTTGAAAAAAGGCGTGAATTAAATAGAGGTAAACCCAAGTGGAGTTTTATTGATGGGCCAATAACTGCTAATAATCCTATGGGTGTTCATCATGCTTGGGGACGGACGTTAAAGGATATTTATAATAGATATAAATCAATGAATGGTTTTGAATTAAGGTACCAGAATGGATTTGATTGTCAAGGTCTATGGGTTGAGATAGAGGTAGAAAAAGAATTAGGGTTTAAATCAAAACGCGATGTAGAAGAATATGGAATTGAAAAATTTGTAAATCTATGCAAGAAACGTGTTGAAAAATTCTCAAGAATTCAAACAAATCAATCAATCCGCTTGGGTTATTGGATGGATTGGGAAAATTCTTACTACACAATGTCTGATGAAAATAATTATACAATTTGGTCTTTCTTAAAAAAATTATGGAAAGAAAATAAAATTTATCGTGGAAATGATGTAGTTCCTTGGAGTGGAAGATCTGGGACATCATACTCTCAGATGGAAATTATTGAAGGTCGTAAACTTGTTGCTCATACATCTGTCTTTGTTCGTTTTCCATTAAAAGATAGAAAAAAAGAATATTTATTGGTTTGGACTACAACTCCATGGACACTTTCTTCAAATGTGGTAGTCGGGATTAATGTGAACTTGGACTATATTAAAATAAAAACTCCAGATGGATCTGTTTATTATTTTGCAAAAGAAAATATTGAGTTTAAACGTCTTGATAAACAGTTTAAAGAAAAGAAACAATGGGTAGAAGGTGTCCCAAGGTTAAAAACAATTTCACAGATCTTTAAAGAAAAAGGCGGTTATGAAAAGATTGGAATTGTCAAAGGAAAAGAAATGGTCGGCTGGGAATATTGTGGGCCATTTGATGATTTTGAAGCACAATCTGAAATGGGTGGTTATCCAATTCTAGATGAAGAATTAAAGAAAAAAAATATTAATGCTATTAGCCAGCACAAGGTGATTGATCCTGGTAAAGATGGAATAGGAAATGATATTGTTGTATCTGGTGAAGGAACTGGGATTGTACATATGGCTCCTGGATGTGGTGATATTGATCATAAAATCGGTAAAAAATATTCATTGGTAAATATTGCCCCGCTTGATGATGAATCCAAATTTATAAATAAATTTGGATGGCTTTCTGGGAAGCGAGCTACCGATAAAGAAACTACAGATGCTATTATTAATGATCTGAAAAGAAGAAAATTTCTTATTTATGCAGAACAATATCCACATGTATATCCCCATTGTTGGCGATCTGGTGATGAACTGGTTTTTCGTCTTGTGGATGAATGGTATATTAATATGGATTGGAGGGATAAGATTAAAACCATTGTCGACGATATAAAATGGATACCGGAATGGGGACGTGATCGCGAGCATGAATGGCTGGATAATATGGGTGATTGGATGATCTCCAAAAAAAGATTTTGGGGACTAGCATTACCTATTTGGACTTTTGAAGATGGCACATTTTTTGTGGTTGGATCAAAGGAAGAGCTCAAAGATTTGACTGTTGAAGGTTGGGATGATTTTGA
>Ga0066836_10000163_pt1 | contig 27776 bp, 17 predicted proteins | sample ETNtaG_18_FD_71568 | JGI IMG/M metagenome (GOLD analysis project Ga0066836, IMG submission 71568) | Marine microbial and viral communities from oxygen minimum zone, Eastern Pacific Ocean - ETNP201302SV91 | ecosystem: Environmental > Aquatic > Marine > Oceanic | place: Pacific Ocean: Eastern... | reverse complement strand
GAAGATCGTGTTGCTAATGTTTACCTACATGGCAATCTAATTGCAAGAGTAGGTGACACTTTCGTTCAAATCTTAGACGGTGGATGGCAGTCAGTCACTACAAAGTCAAGATTAAATGCATTACTTAGTGAGGTAACATGTGATGGGGGAGTATTTCAAAAGGACTTCACTTGGTACTACAATAGTTCTAAAGTTGGTACAGTCCCATTCTTCTCAGGCATGGAAGCAATTTAACTGCTAAATGTCAATTAGTCCGCAATGACTCTAAACTAAATGTTGTTTACTCTCTTCTAATCATGTCTCAGTCAGTATCATTTAACTTCCTAGTTGAATCACTATCACGTGCACAAACTGGAAACGAATTGATAGCACTAATTGACAACTACTTAGCACAACGCTAACTAACAACAATGGGCACCTAATCCGTGCCCTTTTTTATTCACTTATCTTTGGAGGATAAATGTCACTAACTGCACAACAAAAAGATGAACTAATAGATCAATATGTTGATCTACATGTTGATAGTATGGATCACAAAGATCTCGTACAATTTGTTAGTTTAACTCTCAAAGAAGATTATCACAATCTATCAGATGAAGAGTTACAATGTGAAATAGAATGCACACATGACGAGGATTTATATAAAGAATTGGTTGATAATGTTACCTCTACAATGCAAACATTCATCCCAGGATTCCATGACTAAATCCACACTTCCAAAGAAATTAGCATTACAAATGGATGCTTACGATCAAGGATTACTGCCCGAAGATTTACAAATAGAGATGGTACAGTTCTTGATAGATTGTGAGTTACACAATGAGTTGAGACAGTATCAACAACTATGTGATTATTTCATTGCCGAAGGGTTATGTTATGAGGTAGGATATGCGGAGGAAGATGATAATGAATAGAGTTAATCGTTACACTAGAGCAGGTAAGAATGGTAAACAAATTACATGCCCTGAATGTAATTCAACGCATACAGTTTATCATTTCTCGTTTTATGCCCTCTCTTGCCAAAAATGTAATTATATCATACCTAAGTATGAGTGGGGTGTTAATTAATGGAAGTAATCATCACTCCTGATTTAGAACCACTTTACGCAAATCACTCAAAGGAAACTAACACAATGACTCGTTTAAATCCTCGCCCTGTGTATCAAGGAACAGCAAATCCTAATGCCACTAATAGTGAATTAGATGCAAAGGTTGTTATCAATCATAACAACAAGTATCCACGGTTAAGTAACACTGAGTGGGACACAATATTTTCACTAATTGATGACAAATACGTTACAATTAGATCCAAGTTATTATCATATAAGGAGGAAGATGTGATTGTCAATAGACTTTGTGACACTAATTTAAGTGCATACGATAGCATCCCCCAACGCTATTAATATGCTATTATTAACATAACAACAAATTCTTCCCATGTTTAAATCTAATTTCTTTGGTCGTATCTTCTGGATAGATGATAACAATGATTTCAAATCATGCCCACTATGTGTTGATGAAACAGGTGATTTTGATCAAACTGATTATGTCCAAGACTGGGAAGATTGGGAGGGAGTAAGTGTTAAGGAAATACTTAATATTCATCATGCGTGTATAATTAACAAGGTAAATCATGCCAACTCACTATCACTCAACGATTTCACATTTACCAATGCTAATTGCAACTAATCCCAACACAATCACCCTCAATAGTAACACTTTGTTTAACATCTATCAATCAGTTACTAACAACAAACCAAAAACACAAAGTGTATACAATCCCCCAAGATCACGCAAGATAAGTATATTAAATGATTAACATTATGCCCACTAACTAATCACAACTGTTTCCCCCTAAAATGACACAACCTAGACAAGATTTGATCTCTGCTGTTAAAGAACATCATGTAAGAAAAGACTTTGCTTATGATGCCAAAGTTATAGAAAGAAATGTAAACAAACTCAAGGATTATATCATTAATGACTATCAACGAAAGGGATACAATAGTGAGTTCAATGTAACAGTTAGTAAGGGAAGAAAGTATTGGAAAGTAATAACAGACAATTCAGTACATTGCTTTGTAGATAAACTTTTAGGTCATGTATATAAACCTGCTAGTTATAACAAACCTGCTGACATTATCAGGTACAATTTGTTAACAGATCCACAGACTTGCTTTGATAAATGTGATTGGAGTGGAGGGTATTTGTATCTAAGATGATAACAACTAATCCACAATTACAAGAGAGTTTTCCACAGTTAGCGGACATACATGTGGAAAACAGTGTATATTTAAAAGGGTTAATTAAACATAGAATTGTGTTATTGAAACCCCCATAAATAGCGTCACTAAGTGTTGTCTTAGAGCGTAACATAGCGAGATTTTTTTGTCAACAACTGCTAAGAATTGCCACAATCTGCTTATAACCCTTGACATCACAATCATTATGCTATATGATAACAATGTAAGCACAATTCCAATGGGAAGGACATACAAACGTAATGACCCCTATTCCTCACATAGGGCAAAAAGTTTGAGAGAAAAGCGTAAACAATCAAAGACAAAGTATCGCAGGGAAAGTGACAACAATTCCACAGACTCTGTGGAAAAGTATCACAAATACCGCAACGATTTGCCCCCTACCGCCTAACAACAACTTGCCCCTAATTGCCATGTCTAAAGTAACAACAATTGCAACTAATCCTCCAGTAGATGTTAAACTATGGGAAACACGTAGGAAACACTTTTGGGCGTATAATTACGATGGATGTAATAAGAATGGTCCGTTTAAAAGCGAGAAGTTAGCATTACTTGATGCAACGCAATTTAGCAGTGATCAATAACACATAGCACACACACAGTTGTTGATACTATAGGGGGACATATTACCCCCACTAATTAACACAAACTGTATACCCACTGATTAACAACAACTGTGTGTGGGTGTTAGTATCACATAGAGCATGTAATCACCAGGTGCATTATTAACACAAACCGTGTAGGCACTATGTGTATATGAGCATGAGCATATTAGCATATGTTAAATAACAAATAGCGTATACACACAAAATGTTAATAAACAGTTATTAACTTTTCCACTATGTGTAACCTACAAAAGTATAGGATCGATATCAAAATATTTTTCTAATATAAAAATTTCCCCATAGGTTTTTCAGTGTCAGAGTTTAATCAAAATCCATTAGAGATCGCCCAAGAAAAATTAGAGGAGGAATTCTCAGATCTGATAGGTCTCCCTTGGGAGGGTAGACGTTATCCAGGTTGCTATGGAATCATACAGAAGTATGTCCAGAGTCGCCTTGGAAGGTCTCTGAAGTCCTTTGCAGGGTTATATACATCATTCAAGGATGAGGCAGTAGCAGAAGAGAATGGTCTCTGGATAAGCAGACCAGAATGGGGAGAGGACTGGGATACATCTATCCTAAAAAAGAATGATCTCCTATTGTTTAAGATATACACCGAGTCACTGGGAGGAGCATATTCCGAGAAAGCGGGAAGAGCACCCAATCACGGTGGGATTTACTTAGGTGATGGGTGGATGCTTCACCAGTTGTGGCAAACTGACAGTTGTATTGTGAGACTAGATGAGCACTATCGTATGTGCTGTGTAGGTATAGTGAGGGAAAATGCTACATAAAGCAGATATACAAGTAAAGTATGAGATGAAACGATTTACCCTAAGAATCGAAGAGGATGACTTCGGAGACAATTACATACACATCCCTGATGATGTTATGCGAGAATGTGGTTGGGACATAGGCACTAACTTAGAGTATGAAGAAGAGACAGATGGATCTATCATATTGCATAAAGTAGACGAATGAGGTATAATCAGATCATGTTAACTATACTGGTTATAATAAACATCATTAACCTTATAAAAAATTAGCGTCTAAAAAAATGGCGAATTCATAATGGAGACACCTCAGTTTAATAGCGATGAAGAATTCTTTGCTTGGACATTTGAAAAAATTAGCGAGTCGATCTCTAACCTTGCTAAAAGAATAGAGCAAGTAGAAGGGGGACTACAAAAAATCCCTCCCCCAGGCGCAGATATGATCAAGTATAAACCTCCTGGTAGTCCTAAGTATCTTAATTTAAAGGAATTACTCGATACGGTATTTGCTGAGATGAATCATCTAGAGAATAGACTAAATAAGATAGAAGAAAAACTAAGTGAGTAATGCCAGCCTATATTCAGGAAACTGGTAGGAGCTTTCCTAATCCTATAAAGGGTGGCGGTTTCAATCAGGAATTTAAAAGACCTAGTAGTGGTAATTATAGGACATCGGGAGACTATCCTGGTGTCGGGACTGGTATGGCGTACAGTGTCACCTTTGAAGATGGTGGTCCTGGTAGTCTCCCTATGGGAAAGGACGTAGTACATTATATTGGTGATGAGGAATCAACTAATGTAAATTCTAGTGGTAATGAAAGAGCAGGTATATACAGATTTTATAGGGCAGCAAAGGATGATCACAAGTATGCACGTGATCCACAGTTAATAAAGAGAGACTTCGGTTGCGAAAATGAAAGTTGGCAACGTGCTGCTTCTGGTTATAACCCAGAGCCACGTAGCGGTAAACCTGTGTTCTATATTATGATAGCGCAGGTACCAAACAGTATACCCCTTAAAGCATACTACTCTCATTGGCCCGATGATACACAACTCTGTGCTGGTACTAACGTCCCTACTGGATTAAATGGAGTAGGTTGTGGTAGAAACTTATATAAGGAAGTAGATACTCTAGGGTATGTCTTTGCTACAGAAGCACATGCACAAGCATACTGCTCACCTGGAGAGACTCCTGCACCCATCTATGAGTATTTGCATCCTGACCCTGATCATTTCTATACTATAGACCCTTCAGTAGAGGTTAGATTAGCAGATAATAGTCCTGTCCCACCCAAAGAGTCATTAGATAAGTCATACAACTACCTGGGGATCATAGGATGGGCGTTCAAGACACGTGCGTTAGACTCTCCTACTGATCTAATACTTGATATTGGTAAGATTGGACCTACTGGACAGAATATTAATAAGAGTGGATGGTATGATTATAGTTTTGGTAGTCAGGCAACTTGGAATGGCATTGTAAATGGTATGGGTGCATGGACTGAGTTCATGTATCGTCAGATGCGTGATGCTACTGGTAATAATGTAGAAGGTCCACCTAATATTAATGGATGGGGATGGCCCGATAACGTAGACATATTAGATAATGAAGCACTATTCGAGTGGAGTTACGGTCTGAGTGGTGCCGTGAAAGGTGCTGTACCTCGTTTCCTTGGATTCGAGGATATGTATGACTCTCAGTTTATATTTTACCTATATGATACGACCTATCCTTGGAATGGACCTATATTCTCCTCACAGTTTATCCTGAGTAATGCTCAGTGTTGTCCTAATACTACTGACCCTGAAGGATGTCCTCAGTGTGCTCCAGTATGGACATATCATAGTCACTTCTATGAGATCAATTCTGATGTATGGAATACTACTCAGACTAAACTATCCATCCATGATGCTAGTAGTGCTGGTGTAAACGAATCATTCTGGACTGTAGATACTACTACTCCTATCATATTCTTCCGTTACTTAACACGGACTGGTGACTTTGGTCCTGGTGAAAAGATCAACGGTTGGGATGTAGTAACAGCATATTACTTCGGAGATGAGCTCAAGTGTGGAATAATGGAGCTTACTTGGGATAACAGTAGAGACAATCTGTGGTATGTCAACCCTGCTTGCATAGCATGGCGGTTAACTACCGTAGGTGCTGTGGAGATAACCACCTCACTTGCGGAGAAAGGGTCATGGGTTGCGATAGGTGCACCCAATAATCCCGCAGTGCCTTGGTCACAACTGATGAAGGACTACAGCATATACCCAGTTAAACCCGCAGATGACGCAGAAGATCCTCATATAGGCACGTGGCAAGTGCATACTGCGACAGTTACTATACCTAGTAACGGAGACTACTCTTTAGCAATAGAGTCTGATAACTATGGATACCTTAAGATCACGGACTCTAGTAGTAATGTCCTCATAGATCAGGAGATTAGTTATCAGAGTGGCATGGGTACTCAAATATTCCCTATGACACTCGCAGCAGGTAATTACACCATAGAGACTAGAGTTAAGAATATTGAAAGGACTACAGAGCCTGCACCGTTTACATATCAGGAGCAGTTTACATCTAGTGATGGTGGTCGTGCTGAGATACTAGCAGGATACGGTATACCTAATAAGTCTGCATTCTGTGGTACCTATGAATTCCCTAAGAAGATATCTTATTGGAAAGTAGAGATAGAGCCTAAAGCACTCATACCAAAGCGTACTATGGATGAGGCGAAACTAGAAGCAATAGTAGGAGATGACGGAGAAATCAAATCTATATACGTTGTCAATGGGGGTAGAGGGTACGTAAAACCAATAATACAGGTTATGGATCCGCAAGGATTAGATGACTTCTCTCCTAATGATACATCTGACTTTATGGCAGATAAGTTAGGAATGGATCCTGATTCATCAAAAGCAATAGCAGATCCTGATAAGGAAGATACATCTATGTCTACAATGGACATGAAGACTCACTCTAGGGTGTGGAAGTCCTCCACAGAAGCAGTAGACGCAGAGGATAAGAATAAGGACATATACAGACTGAAGAGAGCAGAGGTTGAGATATCGCAGTTAGATGATGAAGGTATAATCAGAGCAGTGCGAGTTGTAGACCCAGGCGCAGGATATAACCAGGCGAATAAGGTTATAGTGCATGTAGTTGATCCTGAGCAGATTGAATATCAGGGTGTAAGGGATAAAGACGGTAACTTCCAATCTGGTGGTAAGGAAATGGAAGCAGCCGCAGAGAATATGGATAAGGCATGGGATCATACATTTGAAAAGGAAGATGTAGAGTTCTCCGCTGCAAGGACTGAGGCAACTAATGAGCAATACTCTATGCAACCACTGTCCGCTAATATGGATCCTAATACTAGGGATATAGTTAAGCAGTCTATGAGTCACTCATCTGATATGCCTACTAACAATGCTACTCAGGTTTCTGTAACAGTACCAGATAGTTACATAAGGGCAGCAGGTGATGGTTTAGATGATGATGTAACTAAACTATGCTTCAACCTACCAGCAGAGTGTATTGAGATTAATGGTAGTGCGAATATGAAAGCAGGTATGCCAGATGCAGAGCAGTTTGAATATGTTGCTGCAAATGAGTCTGGTGTGCAGGAATTCCAAGATGGTGCAATGGGATACGCACTAGCTGCTGTAGATCAGGCAGATACGTTTGGATCTAACATGTCCCATCTATACGGTCCTTTTGGACAAGATAAGTGTATAGATCTGGTACAACCTAAGTTGTATAATATTACACGGTGGTTTGATATGCCATGCGCTTACTTGGATACTAATGAAGAGGGTGAGCGTAAAGCATTCGGATGGTTACCATATAAGTATTGTGCTTCTAAGGAGAAGGAAGCAACATTCCGTGTGTCTATGGAGATAGAGGGATATGTTGGTGGTAGTCAGGGACCAGCATTTATGGACTTCCTTAAGAATATGCCAACTCCCTACTTAATGGAGAAGAGACCTATAACTACTAATGCTGGTGAGAAGACTTGGAAATGTAAGAGGAGTAGTATAGATGGTAGATGTTACAGAGATCCTCAAGATCCTGGTAACATGGTCTTTGTACCCGTCGGGTTAGATGAGAATACCTACGACTACAATAGATCCAACTTTACAGAGCTGGAACAGTTACAGATGTGGGCTGGTCAGAATATCACTAGTAGTCAGGCAGTGCAGACATGGTTAGGACATCCTACAGCAAATGATCCAGCAGGTACTCCGCACTCTGTGGATTATACTGCATTAACCGTGTCGAGTTGTAGCAGCGGTGTACCACCCAATGAATGTTGGGATACATATGTGCGGGGAGTTAATGCATCTGATGGACCTCTCACTGTGTATAGTGGATATGATGCTAATGGTAATGGTCAATCAGGAACCACATATTGTGGTGTTAGTGAGTTGCATAGCAACCCTTGTCTAGCACTGGATAAATGTATGGATGCATCTATTGCTATTAATCCTCAACGTATAACTGGATCTGGTGCAAATGCTGTAATGAATATGGGTGCTTATAATGGTATCATGGCAGTTAGGAATTATCTGTCTGGTGGAGTCATAGCATTGGGAAGAGCATTAAGAAATTATGGTAACCCATACTTTGATGAGTGTAGTGAGGAGAATTCTTGGACTGACGGTGAATCACTTAATGATATAGTATTCCCTAAGAGGTTATAATATGGCATTTGGAGCACTATTACCAGTATCATCTCTAAACGGACTACCTTGTAGTGGTCATGGATTGTGTTTACCATCCACCATCCACTCTGTACAGGCGTGTGGCACCCCTCCAATCCCCTACAGCATAGTCATTAAGGAATATACGTGTTGGTGGCCCCCTCAACCCCTAATTCCTATATTCCCTGTTACTCCATATAGGGCAACTGTGCTAGTAAATCGTATTCCCATCATGTTAATGGGTGATACATTCACACCACACATAGCGGTATGTACTAATATTGTTGTATACATGTGTCCTTGTGGTAAAGCGATGTGTCCAACACCTACTCCAATCCCTTGCAGCACCCTTACAATTGAAGATGGTGGTGGTGTAGGGCATACTAGAATTCTTATGGCAACGACTCTAACTGTCTTTGCTCTAAAATTACCAATTGCACGTATCCTAGATCCTCTAGGAGTTGGATTTTCAGGGTTTAGTTACCCTTGTTCATCTGTAGTTGCGTGGGGACATGCAACTGTGCTATCATCATAGTAGTTTACTAACCAAAAATGGCATTATACACCCAAACTGGTGACTATCAAGCTCCTCCTGCTAAGAAATCAAGGCAAGGTACCTCTAAAAACACAAAAATAAGTGCTACTTCACGTAATGGAGCAAAGAAAAGGTATAGAGGTCAAGGAAAATAGTCGGTTAACCCTATAAATAAAACATAATAGGGTCAAAAACATGGGAAAACCAGAAAGACCTGTCGATATGTCCGACTCCTTTAAGGAAAACGGATGGGAATATTGTAAATACTTAATTACTGACCCAAGATGTGATAAATATCTTAGTAATAGTAGAGAAGAATGCCCTCCTACAGGTTCAGATCTGAAAAATACGTCAGCAGAGGATTCAAGGACTTAGCAATTTCGATGAATGCTAACCCCTCAACTGGCGATTTTGGTGTGGTTAAGAATGAGAATGCTATAAAGCAGTCCGTTCGTAACCTCATTCTTACTATGTTCGGGGAAAGACCATTTCAACCTACTATTGGGTCTAGGGTTAAGATGCTTTTATTCGAACCATGGGATCCATTCGCAGTAGATACTATCAAAAGTGAGATATTTAACTGTATCAAGAGACTAGAACCACGTGTTGAATGCACTGGAGTCGGACTTCGAGATGAAAATGATATAAATTCAGTCCATATTTCGATAGATTACACTATTGTTGGTCAGCAAGAAGTGCAAAACGTCGATTTTCTCCTAGAGAGAGCATAACATGTCAGCAATTCCATCCCAGTTAACGTCGTTAGACTTCTTTGAGATCAAAGAATCTATCAGATCATACCTTCGGACTCGAAAAGAGTTTACCGATTATGATTTTGAGGGTAGTTCTGCGTCATATTTGATTGATATCTTAGCATACAACACATACTATACAGCATTTAACGCTAACATGGCGTTAAACGAAGCATTTTTAGAGACTGCAACGGTCAGAGACAACATTGTAAGGATCGCAAAGCAGTTAAATTATACTCCAAGGTCAATTAAGGCACCTAGAGCATGTATAAAACTACTTGCTCAGACTAGTATTGGTCTAAATGGCACCAGTTTCCCAGAATTTGCCACCCTAAAGAAGGGTGATGTCTTTGTTGCAGACAATGATTTCGATTCTTACACGTTTGCATTGACTCAGGACATCCAAGTGCCTGTAGATAGTGGCACTGGACTAGCGACTTTTGAGAGTGTGCTTGTTTATCAAGGAAATTTATTAACTTACAACTATACAGTTGACTATACACAGCGTCAGGACTACATTATTCCCGATGAGAATGTAGATACAGGACTTTTGACCGTAGATATCTCTCCAACTGAGCAATCAGCAGAGACAGATACCTATAGTCCTGCTACAAATGTAACAAATGCTGATGGTACTTCCAGAATTTACTATTTGGAAGAGACTGATGACATGAGATACCGTCTTGTTTTCGGAGATGGGTCAATTGGACGTAAATTAATTGATGGTGAGTACATAAGAGTCTCATATGTGTCTACAGATGGGGTTGAAGCTAACGGTGCGAAGGGATTTAACTTCATTGGAACTGTTTTAGACAGTGATCAACGTGTTATAAGTCCAAATTCCATTAGTTTGACCACTAAAGACGCTGCTCAGGACGGTGAAGATCGTGAAACATCACTCTCAGTCAAGTTTAGAGCACCTAGAGCGTATGCAACTCAGAATAGGGCGGTTACTGAGAATGATTTCGAGCATATTGTCTCTGAGATCTACCCTCAAGCGGCATCTGTAACTGCTTTTGGTGGTGAAAAGTTAAATCCACCGATTTATGGAAAAGTTTATGTTGCAATTAGACCAAAAACAGGAAATAAACTGAATGCAACGACAAAACAGAAGATTAAGAAGGACTTATTGAAGTATTCTATAGCTTCTATCGAGCCAGTCATCATTGACCCAACCATTTTCTACGTTTTACCAAAATCTTACGTTTATTACAACGGAAATGACACTAGTTTGACTGGAGCACAACTCGGAACTAAGATTTTACAAGGAATTGACGCATTTAACAAAAACGGTGCCACAAATAGGTTTGGTAATCGTATAGATGGGTCTAAATTCGGTGCTATGGTTGATAGTAGTGATCCTGCTATTTCTGGTAACGTCACTCAGATGACTTTAGGTCAAAATCTTGACCAATTCACTTTTGGGCAAGTATTTACCCAATGTTTAGACTTTGGTAACCCACTTTATGATCCAAACGCTTATTCTGGATCTCCAGATGACGGTGATGATGATGGAACTGGTGGAAAATGTAAACCATCCTTCTCAGTTGTTAAATCAGGGACATTTTATGCCACTGGTTATACAGAAGACCTTGTAAACCTCACTTTGAGTGATGGGACGACTACCGCACAGGTTGCAACCCCTGGAATCTCCACACTTACCACTAATCAAGTTTTGGTACCTGTGAATATAAGAGATGATGGTCGTGGAAACCTAATTATGGTTACCACACGAGATGAGACCGAATTAACCCTTAACCCTTCAGTAGGTAGCGTTAATTATGGCACTGGTCAAGTCTGTGTTGGTCCTGTAGCGATTCAGGGCACTCCAGATGACACTACTAGACTACCAATTCAGGTATTACCTGCTGGTGGATCAATTGCAGTCCCACCAGGAGTAGATCCTACAATCTTTAACCCCCAAGTCAATCCAATTGACTATACAATCAACGATGTGTCAATCCCGACCTTCGATCCTAATAACTTTAATGGTTATAATTACGGTGATACAACTGGGATAAATATTATCGATTATCCCACGGATACTTTCACATATCCAGTCAGCGAATCCTGTTTCTAAGATAGATGCCGATTACAAAGAATATCAACGTCTCTGATAGAGTCGAGAATCAGTTACCTGAGTTTATTCGTCAAGAAGATAGACAACTAGTCAACTTCTTGTTTGAATACTACAAATCTCAGGAAAAGACAGGTAGACCCTACGATATACTCAATAATTTACTGAGATATCTTGATCTTGACAATTATACCTCTGAGCAATTAGACAGTGCAACCAGTCTGCTCAAGGATATTGGTCTGTACGATTCAAAGATAGAAATTGAAGGTATAGATGGATTCCAGGAGCGAGATGGCTCCATAATGATTGATAATGAAGTAATTTACTATGAAAAGGTTACTCGTGGTCCTGATGTCATCATTACTCCAGGTATTTCATACCCACAGTTTAATAAGAAGAAGCAACAACTAGAAAACCCATTTACACTCTTTGATGGAGTCCAAAATGTCTTTTCATTATCATTTTTAGGCACTCCAGTTGCTCCTCCTTCAGCAGAGCACTTAATTGTGACTGCGTACAACACCATGATGGTGCCAAACGTAGATTACTTCGTAGAAGGTCTTAATATACGTTTTGCTGTTGCTCCAAGAGACCAAATCGGGTCTGATGACTCAGAATTCACTTCATTGACTTATTTGGTCGGATATTCGGATCAAACGATCAAAACTTGTGATGCTATACCTTATCAAGAGTGGCAAAACACAAAATATTACCCATTAAGGATTAATGCCCAATCTTACACTCCAACTTCCGAAATTGGACTTGTAATTAACAAAAATGGACGTTTACAAGAACCATATACCGATTTTACTGTTTTTGAAGATAAAGTCGTCTTTAAGAATGAAATCGGAGCTGCTGACGCTATTCATATTAGGTCTGTTGAATATACTCCTCCTAGTTACGGTTCAGGAGCCACAGCAATTGCTAAGGTTGCTGATGATGGCACAATTACCGCTTTAATCCCTAAAACTGGAGGAAGTAAGTATAGACTTGATTTTGCACCTAAAGTTGCGATCACAAGTAAGACAGGTGTTAATTCGACTGCCAGATCTCTAATTGGAGGGATTAAAGACATCAATTTGATTGATGGTGGTCAAGGTTATACATCATACAACCCACCAATCCCTGTTGTTGCTGGACCTTCCGATCCTAACGGTACACCTGCTAAATTAAGTCTTACAGTTAATGATACGACTGGAATGGTCGAAACATTGACTATTACTGATAGTGGAAGTGGATATGACTTCATTCCTGCTATATCATTCAAGAATCCAGGTGGAGCAACTATTACATCTCCTACTATTGATGGTGAAGGTAGAATTAACATAGGAACCATTACAGTCACTACAATGGGTAGTGGATATAGTAATGCACCTGTAGTTTATATTGATCCTGCTCCTATTGGTGGAATCAATGCTCAAGCAATATCAAAAATCAACCAGGATGGTCAAGTATACGAAATCCAGATTACCAACCGTGGTAGAGGGTATACGGCACCTCCTAGAGTCAAAATAGTTAACCCTATCGGTGCTCAGATATTAGATGTTACTGTAGCATCTGGATCAGTTACAAATATTCAAATGTTGACTGGTGGCATGGGTTATACCGATGCACCTTCAGTTTATATCGTAGATGATAGAAAAGACGGATATGGAGAACCTATAGGTGGTACTGGTGCTTTAGCAGAAGCAACCATCTTTAACGGTGAAATTACTGATATTAATATTACTAATTTTGGATCTGGTTACTCAGAAGCATCACCTCCTAAAATATACATCGCAGAACCAAAAGCAGCAAGAGCATCAGTAGATGTTGGTTTTGATGAAGTTACTGGATTCTTTATTCTAGAGGATGGATCAGGATACGCTGCTAGTGCCTTCCTAGGGTGCTCCAGAGGCGTTTCTGGACCTGTTGAGTATGATAACCTCCATAATGAGGTATATGCTGGAGAAGCAGCTTTAAGACAGTCAAATCACATTGCTGGTGCTGCTGTAACCAACCTTGACTCTTTATTCATTAAAGAAGTCTTTGATAAGTTTAGAAGACAATATCTACCAACCTTAGATATCGATTTTGGTAAGGTTAACCCAGTTCAGGTTATCAAAAACATTACTGACTTCTATATCTCGAAAGGTACTAAATTAGCAACTCAATATCTCTTCAAAATCCTATTTGGCGAAGATGTTGATCTTTACTATCCTAAAGATGAGATTATAAGTCCATCTCATGCAACTTGGGTTGTAGACACTATTCTTCGTGCAGAATTGATAGAAGGTGATGCTGCAAACCTAATAGACTCAGAAGTTAACCAATATGCAGATGATGTAGACACTAGTGTTACCAATGCATCTGCTCTTATCGAAAATGTCATCACCATCATTGAAGGAACAGATACTATCTACGAGTTGGCGATATCTGAAGAAACCTTGGTTGGTAATTTCATTATTCCTTATAAAACTCGTCTTGTTGAGCCTCTTACTACGACTGGGCAAATTATCACTGTTGACTCAACTATTGGATGGCCTGAGAGGAATGGTACCATTAGGATCAATGATGTAGAGACAGTCCAGTATAAGGAGAAGTCCCTAAACCAGTTCATCGAGTGTACTAGGTCTAAGAATGATGTCATTGAAGATTGGGATCCTGGTACCATAATCCAGTCCGATATCTTTGTATATGTCAATAAAGGCACTGTAGCGGAATGTAAGTTAAGGATTCTTGGTATTGCTGAAGCAGGTACCACAGTACTAAACGATACTGGTAGTTACTACCTTGGTGGAGATAAACTGAAGGTTGCAAACCTTGGATCGACTGCTGAGGAGTTAAGACTCCAATCTTGGTTATATAACGTCAAGAAACTGATTCAGGTTACTACTATCACTCCTGGTGGTGTTAATAACCAGACTGCGACTGTAGTTTGCGGTAACCCTCATGGTTTGCTAGTTTCTGACCAAGTTACGATATATGGTGCTAACCCTGTTGTATACAACGGCACATTCACTGTAACATCAAGAATTGATCAGTATACCTTCTCGTATCAGATCAACACACCAACTGAGATTATACCTGAAGGAAACATCCTACTATCAGTTGACCTTAACAGAGGTAAGTCTGATATCACTTCTATTAACAGTGTTGTCAGTGAGTTTACGACTAACATCCAGAACTCATTCTTTAATGACCAATATGTTTATGTTGCTGCATCTGGACTACCAAACTACAAGATAGGTCCATTTACAGGATCTGCACTTATTCCAGGCAACCAAAGAAAACTATTAAGATTCCCTAGAGTAGTCCAAACTATATCAGAAAGAAAGACTATAGATCCAGGTACACCTATTGGTTCTTGGGTTAATGGTGTTTCTATATGGTCTTACAAATCAAGAGAATATATCCAATATGGTCCTTTAACATCTATCACTGTAACTAATGTAGGAGAGTCATATGATGCTGGTGCTAAACCTAATGTAGAGATTACAGGTGGTGGTGGATCAGGTGCTACTGCTGAGGTTATTGTTAATGGTAGTCTAACATCCTTCGATATGGTTACTGAAGGTACTGGATATACAGAATCTCCTCTTGTATCGATTGTTGGAGGTGGTGGTAGTGGTGCTACTGCACAAGCAGTTATTACTGGTGGTAGAGTAACAAGAATTCTAGTTGAGCAACCAGGTAAGGATTATACTACACAACCCTTAGTTTCTATTACAGGTGGTGGAGGTACTGGTGCGACTGCAACAGCAAACGTTCGTGGTCCTATTCAAAGTGTAACTGTTACCAACTTTGGTACTGGATATACTTCACTTCCTGCTGTTAAGGTTAACTCTGGTGAGGGTGCTTTAGCACAACCTATCGTTATTAACGGTAGAATCGTATCTATCGCTATTATTAACTCTGGTGAATCTTATACTACTGCACCAAATATAATCATCAATGGTGATGGTTTCGGTGCTATTGCTAAAGCAACTATCGGCACGATTGGTGAAGATAGAGGTCGTGTTTTAGGTGTAACTATTACCAACAAGGGTGTTGGGTATACACAGGGAATGACAACCGTTAGACTCGAAGCAGTGGGTCAATTAGCGTCATTCTTACCTACAGTCTATCAGTGGAATAAAAACCTTCAGTATGAATTAGAGTCTAAATTTGACAATGCAAGAGGTTATGTATTCACTGGATATAACAACCAATTTGGTGGTGAGTATGCTCACTTATCAGATCCTAAAGAATTAAGATATGTTGTTGGTGATAACGTATTCCTAAACCCTGTTACCCAGCTCTTCCAAGAAGTTGCTGCTAACTATGAGCACTCACCTATTATTGGTTGGGCATTTGATGGTAACCCAATATATGGTCCTTATGGATACATCGATCCAACTGATCAGAATAGTGGTATTAGAAGAATGCGTACTTCCTTCAAATTGAAGGATAATGTTGTATTTGATGCTGCTACCAATCCTAACCCTGCTAGGGTAGATGGTCCTCCTATTGCCACATATGCTGCTGGTACATTTATTGATGACTACTACTATGATTTCCAGTCTGGTGACCTAGACAATTATAATGGTCGTTTCTGTAAGACACCTGATTTCCCAGAAGGAATCTATGCTTACTTTGTAACTGTTGATGCTAGTGATGCAGGTATTGCACAATTCCCATATATCATGGGACCACAGTTCAACTCACTACCAGATAACTGGAACTTCGATCAGGCAGCAACACAAGAGAATATTCCTGATGGTGTTGTCCGTTATAGAGATCCATACACTGATGTTGATATTGACGTTGACCGTCAACCAAACCAAGAGGCAGATGTCCTTACTACTGAGAAAGAAGGATATCCTATAATCTTTGAAATACAAGACTCTAACAATGATGGTTTGATTGATGCTAATGAGCAACAAGAGATATTAGAGATGTCTGAAGAGGCAACTCTACAAATCTATGATTATTTCCCAAGAGTATCAGCAGAGTCTAGAGTTGACATTGAAGTTGAGACAACTACCCAATTTGAGAATGCTCAGATTGATGGATTCGTTATTGAGAACCCAGGTGTTTCTTATCAGGTAAATGACACCGTATTCTTCGATAATGAAGGTACTGGTGGATTCGGTGCATCTGCTATTATTGATTCTGTTAAGGGTCAGAAGATCACTGGTTACAGTAAAGAGATTATCGGTGACCGTCCATACGGTAAGATTGTCACTGAAGAAGGACATGAATTGCGTCAGCAAGATGAAATCATTGTAAATTCACGTCCTGTCATTGATAACACCAATAAGACCTTTAGAGTTAAGGTTGTTGCTGGTGTTGAAAGAATTAACATAACACAAGCTGGTACTGGATATAATAGCGATATTCCACCTACGTTTGAATTAATTACTGCATCTGGACAAGACGCTGAGTTATCTCTAGTACTAGAAGGTACTGGTCAGATTAACACTGTTAATATCATTAACTCTGGTAATGGATATGATGCAGACAATCCTCCTCAGATTAGGGTATCTCATCCTCAGCAGTATAAGAAGACTCGCTATTGGATAACAGAATATAAGGAAGCTGCTGGACAAGTTTCTATACATCATACATTAACTACTGCTGCTCGTTACACTTATATCTGTGGTAGTATCCTTGAGTCAGATGGAGATCAAGCAGCATTTCTTGCTAAGTTTGACGACCTAGGCCAGAAGGTATGGGAGAGAAACTTATTACCTACTAACTCAGGTGTTAAGAAGTCAGAATTCATCAAGATGTATATTGATGAATCATTGGAAGATGATGTCATCTATATCGTTGGTCAGACCTATGATCCTAATAATGCTGCATATAACCCAGATATTTGGTTAGGTCAGTATAAGTCTGGATTTAACAATGCTAATGCACCTGATGGTATTCTACAGTGGCAAAAGGCAATTGCTGGTATCTCAGGTCTTTCTAGAAGGGACTGGGTAACAAGTATAGCACTTGACCAAGAGAAGAGAATTTATATTGCAGGTTATACAGATAGTAACTCTATCGACCCTAATGATATGTGGGTCATTCAGTGTGATCTAGATGGTGACCTTGTAGAGAAGAGAAAGATTGCATCTGCTAGTGATTCAGAGATGATCAATCAGATTCACTGGATATCTGATGATAGATTCTTCTTTGTTGGTGTTAACGATCAGAATGATGACTGTATCTTCGGTGTATTCTGGTATGACGGTGCAAACATTGAAATCGAGTATATTAGACAGATTCCTACAGTTGGTGGATATGTAAGAAACCCAGAATTCATAATTGATAATTATGATGATGTAGTTCTAATTTGGGATGTATATAACGGTGCTACTCAGAAGTTTGAGAAAATTCAGGTTAATAAGTTCCCATTAGCAACTGCTAACAGTGCATGGACTTGGAGTAAAACAGTTACTGTTAGTGGTAACGTAGACAACATTAATCATGCAGGTATCAATGTAGATGTATTTGGTAACTACAGTATTGTAAGTGATATTCAAGAATCAGAGAATCAGAGATATGCTGTAATCCATTACCTCAAGTATGATGGTACAGTTATAAAAGAGACTAAAGTTGATGATACCAATGCTATTGGTTTCCAGGCTAAGACACATTCAGTAGATACTACTGGTGACTGCATTATTGCAGTAGATCGTAGACAGTCTGATCAATTGGCAGCATATCGTTTCAATAACGATGCTGACATTGATGAAGATACTACAAAGCAATCATTAGTAACACCAACATTCCATACTCCAAGTAATGCAACTATAGACACTGCAATTCAGAAGTTTGGTGTTGGATCACTTAAGTTGAGTGCAGCATGTCCTGTTAAATTCCCTGCTTATAATTTAAGCACTAAAGAATGGAGTTTCAGAGCATGGATGTCAATTGCTACTGCTCATCATGCAGGTAACAACAAACCACTATTATTTGATGTAACACCTATTGCAGGTGATGCTATTCAAGTTGAGATAGATGGAGATGCTACTAGTGGTGACTATGAAAAGATTTGTATCTATGTAAACTCAGTTAAGGTTGCAACTTCCGCTACTGCTACTCACTGGACTACATTTGCTGGTGCTGCTTGGGTGCATGTAACATTCCAGAAGAGAGAAGAATCTCTTGGATTGTATCAGTATGAGGTATTCTTGAATGGTAACTTAGTTGCTAACTTCCAAAATACTTCTGACATAAGTTGTGCAGATCTAACTGTTGCAGGTAAGTATTCTGGTCCTAATACAGCTAACTCAATGATTGGTTGGATCGATGATCTAGTCATCGATGATGTTGCTCCATATAACGGCACATACCTTGTCCCAACTGCTGAGATCGGTATTACTACATCTATCTCAGATTCTGCTCTTATTAAGTTTGATAGACTTCATGATAAGAGAGCAGCATATACTCTTACTGGTTTAACCAAGTATACAAATATTGAGTTCTCTGATATTGAGACTCCTACTACTTGGACTGATGTATCTGGTGCTGCACTAAGCAACTGGATTGTTGGTGCTGGTGGTTTACAGATCTTGGATATGTCCCAGGTTGTTTCTACTATGAATCCTGGCACATATACATTCACTAATGCTAAGGCAGAATATGCTACTAAGACTTCTACAGTACCATCACCATTAGGTAAGAGACTTGAGATTACTGCTGATGTTATCAGTAAGTTCTATATGCGTGATGCTCTATATCAGAAGATTGATAATGTCCTTGAGTTTACCTTTAACCAAGATGTTAAGTTAACTAAGGGAGCTATACTCCAGCAGTATACTAATACTGCTTCAGGTCAAGTTGTTAGTGCATATGGTACTATCGTAGATATCCCTAATGCTGACAATTTACTTAACCCTGGAGTAGGTAAGAAATATCAGGTTGGTAAGATATACGGTACATTTAATGATACTGATCTTTATAAGACTGATGCTGGTGATGTAAACCAGATTGCTGGTACATACTTCAACGTTGAAGAACCTGAGATACCTTGGGCAGCAGGTGCAGCAGTTACAACTGGCGATAGAAAGTATTACGACAAGAAGATATATCAATCACAAGGCACAGGTACTACTGGCACAATTCCACCAACTCATACTAGTGGTGTCCAGAGTGACGGTATTATTAACTGGGCACATATAGATGATGCTGGTAAGTTTACTGTTGATCTAACAGTGCATCCTTACCCAATGCCTCAGTATCTTGATAATGATATGCCTGAGTGGGATTCTGGCAAGTTATACGTTGTAGGCCAGAAAGTATGGCATAAGTTAAATGTATATGTTGTAGGTGCTGGTGGTGCTGGTGTATCTGGCACGACTGCTCCTGTGCATACTACTGGTGCTGTATCAGATGGTGGTGTTACATGGACACATGAATCTACTTCAGAATCAATCAGCTCTTATGCTAGGACACTTCCATATGACCTAGGTAACAACTATACAGTTCAGATTGTAGAGATCCAACCTGGTTCATTATACATTCCAGAAGACGTTGTTTCTATCAATGCTGGTAATATAACTGAAGCAGAAGATCAGAAGAGTGTAGTTATCTCTGGATTTGCATCAGTTAAGAAGATTCGTGTTACTGCACGTCTTGAGAAGGATATAATAAGGTCATCTGATCAAAGGACAAATAAAGTATATTGCACATCAAATAGTGCTCATAACTTTGCTTCTGGAAGCATTATATTCACTGAAGGATTCCAAGGTGATCAGTTCAATGGATCATTCTTTATCGATCAGGTAATTGGATCTAGAGAGTATACATTCGGTATTAGAGCAACTGCTGTTAGTGACCCTGCATTCAATTCAAATGCTATCGCTAATGTTAACATCTATGCAAAGCACCCAACATTAGAATTTACTAGAAATCATCAATATGTCTTTGATGTATCTGACACATCTAACTTCGGTTACTACTTGTCATTCTCACAAGACAACCAGTATAAACTAGAATACTCATTTAACAATATCACAAGATCTGGCACACCAGGTATTCCTCTTGGTGGTAGTGCATATCCATTTGTTAAGTTCTCAGTATTGGGTGATGTAACTAATATCTCCTACTACTTTGACCCATCTAGGACTGGTGCTGATTCTCCAGTTGGTGATAATTCATTCATTGATGTTATTACTACTCCATTCCAAGGCACATTTAGTGTTGCTGAGGTATTGAGTGATACTGAGTTTAGATTCCAGTTAGATAAAGAGCCTGAGAGACAGAATGCTGAGGTAGGTACCGACCCATTCGATAATGTATATTCATACTATTCAACTACTTCTGTAAGAGCAGTTGGACCTATTAACACTATTAAACTAGTATCTTCAGGTGGTTTCTATCAGAAGTTGCCTATCATTAGTGACATTGCATCCTTCAGACAAGTTGAGAAGGTTGTTGTTAATGATGGAGGTACTGAATATGCTGTTGGTGTATACTATGACGTACCAATTGCTGGAGACGGTGAAGGTGGTAAAGCAACCATTACTGTTGAGTTTGATGCAGAGGTTGGATCAGGAACTATAACTGGTGCTTCTGTAACTGACCCAGGTAAAGGATATACTATAGCATCTATCGATATCGATGGTATTCCTGGAATCCTAGGTAACACACTTGCTGGATCTGGTGGATCTGTAACTGTTGTTATTCCTTCAGAAGGTAGTGGTGCATCTGTATTCCTAACAGGTACTAATATTGGTAAGATTAAGAGACTGAAGAATAATGAATTTGGTTTCGGTTACTCACATGACTATACCTTAAAACCAGAGATTACCTTCCCTGTTAACCTACAACTCTTCAATACATCAATACTAAGTCAGATCAAGATAACTGACCCAGGTTCTGGATATACTTCTACTCCTGCTGTTGTAATCGAAGGTGGTGGTGGAACAGGTGCTGATGCAGAAGCAATCGTTAAGAATAATCGTCTTAGTGAGATCATCATTAAAAACAGTGGTGCTGGATACTCATCCGAACCAGTGGTTACTCTAAAATCAGAATTTAACTACGTTGTTAACTTAGACCTTAACTATCTACAGTTTAACTTCCCACATGGTATAACCACTGGTGCAGAAGTCCAATTCCGTGCTGATGATGTTGGATCAACAGAAGGTGAACTACCAAAACCAAGCACAGCTGGTTTGACCAGTTTGGTTGCTAATCAGACTTACTATGCTATTGCTGGTGAAGCTGCTGGTTTAGAAACAGACCAATTGAGATTCGGTCTTACTTTAGCTGCTGCTCAAGGTGGATCTTATATCACATTCTTGACTCAAGGATCTGGTAGACAGACACTTCTAACTGAGGTATTCGGTGGTAAAGCAGTTGCTGTTATTGAAACTTCTCGTTTCCTTGAAGGAGAGGAAGTATTCCAAGGATCTGCTACTGAGACTTCTACTGCAAGAGGTAAGGTTTCTACTAACACTGGTTGGCAGATTGGACCTAAGATTCTTAAGATCGTTGATTATACTGGTGATTGGGCTGCTGGTGAGAAGGTAACTGGTGAGATATCTAAAGCATCTGGAGTTATCGATAACTTCTCTATTGCTCGTGGTGTGCTGAATATCGGCTCCCTAACGAAGACACCAGGCCGATTTATTGATGACGTTGGTAAGCCTTCCGAGATTGTCCAGAAGATTCAGGATAGTTTCTTCTATCAGAACTTCTCATATGTTGTCCAGTCTGAAATTCCTATTACAGAGTGGAAGACACAGGTATTAGAAAATAACCACCCTGCTGGTTTCAACATGTTTGGTCAGTTACAACTGACTGGTGGTAAGGACGTATCAGGACGTAAGATTGGTACTGAGTTTACAAAGAAAGTTAATATCAACAACTATAGTAATGTTAATCAGATCACCTCATTTGGTGCTGCTCAACCAATCTATACTGACTACAACAATACTGAGGTTCTCTTCCGTAAGAAGCGTTTAACATCTTCTGAGGAAATCTTAACTTCTATTGTTAAGAAGATGGATAACATCCAAGATCAGTTTGATGGTATTAAGAAGCAATTCCCAATCACTGTTGAGGGTGAAACTGTAATCGTTAAGCAAGACCAGTTGATGATAACCCTTAATGGTATCATTCAGTCTCCTGGTGATTCTTATCAGATCGTTGGTGGTAGTTTAGTATTTGCTGAGCCACCTAAACCACCTTCTAAGGTTAACTATAGAATCATGGGAGTTACTCCTACAACCATCTATAGAATCGCACTTTATAACGATGGTGGTGGATCTAACTACGGTATTTTCCCAACTACAGGACAGCAAGTCCAAGGTGCTCAATCAGACGCTATTGCTACTGTTATTGACTCAGGTACTAACCATATTGACGTTATTAACTTAACTGGTACCTTCCAACTTAATGAGCAGATCAAGAGAGGCGAATTGTTTGCTGCATTGATCGAAACAGTCACTCCTGTTAACAGTCCTACCATATTCTCATTCGGTGAGGCACTTACTAACCTAGATGGTGATACTGCTTATATTGAAGAGACTAACATTGATAATCAAGGTAATGTAACCGATAGAGTGGTTGTAAGTAAGACTTCAGGTACTCCTAGGTTTGAAACTGGTATCTTTGACTTTAAACTTAACGAATACATCTATTCTGCCCAATCTAAGATCGCAGGTCAGATTACATACATTGCACCTTACACTGATCCTATTAACAACGAAGTTGTTGATGAATTGATCATTAACAAGGGAACAACCTTCTTCGGACTACTATTCGAGCGTTTAGTTAGTCTTGAGAATCCTAATGTCATCTTAGACGACATTTCACAGTCTTCTATCACTCCTACCAAGCTTTACGACTCTAGTCAAAGAATCAATGCTGACTTCTTGAATTTTGAGCAAGTAAGGACTACTGAGGTTACTTACAGTCAATTGACTGGTGGTACTCTTACTGATGGCATGATTATCCGTAATAAGAAGGCAGTTTACGGAAATCCAATTTCTACCTTCCACGGAATCGCTGCAAACAGATTCCTTGATGGAAAACGCAATATCCTGAATAATAAGGATGAAATCATCGATTTCGCTGAAGCAAGTATTGCAATTGACTATCCAGACTACTATTTCCCATCTGACGTTATTACTAACAACTGGAGTCGATTTAAAGACGCTTACAGGATGATTCAGAAGAATAAGGCATTAATCGCTGGAATGGCGTTTGATGACATGAAAACTCAATATCCTGGATCTTCAATTCCTTCAGATGTTAAATGTAAGCGAGATATCGAATTTTTGATCGATGCAATCTCTATTGACGTTTATGCTGGTGGAAACCGCTATTCTCGTAAGTTTACTCAACAATTCTTTGATGTTAACGGAACATTCACTTATGTGAATTCACAATCTGCTGAAACCAAATTTGCCTTTGAAAAAGCAAAAGATAGGATGAAAGCAGCAATTGCTAACCAATATTCAGGTACAGTTAATGCTGTTAACTCTGGTGACTCTTGGACTGCATATCAAGACCTTACAATCACTGCTGACCCTTCACCTGGCGATGCTTACGGTACTGCTGGATCTAATGCTTCAAACACTGGTGCTGACAACTGCTCAGATGTTCAAGCAGCAATTACAACTTTACACGAATTTATTGACGAAGCATTGAATAATGCAAGTCTAAATGATCTTCCTGCTGAAACCACTGGTACATACTCACCTCATCAAGAGAAGTGCAGAAGAGACCTTGGATATATGATTGATGCTATCGCTGCTGACATTGGGTCTGGTGGTAACTTTAATACTGTTGATTTCACTAAGAAATTCTTCGATGATGCTGGTGTCCCTCTAACTAACGGTATTGTTGGTGAAGAGGCAGAAGCAGTCCATGCCTTTACATCTGCTGGTACATTGATGCATAAAGCGATCAATAACCTAATGTATTGGAAGGATCTCTCTGGGGTTGGATATAACCTTAATGATCCTACTACTTACTCTGGTGGTGTTGCACCTGCTAATAGTTACGATCTTAACTATGCATCTGGTAATAACCAAGATATTGCCAATTGTGCTAACGTTAAGTCCTATATTGACACCCTGAGAACCATTGCTACAACAGCGATGACAGCGGGCAATTTAACCAATGTTAATGCTCTATCTGTTACTGACGGCACATTCCAAGCGAATGAGACTATTAGGACAACTAAGATCGGTTATAAGGATAAGTCAACTGGTTTATTCGTAATGGGTGATCAGATCAAGGGTATGACATCTGGAGCGTTATTTGACGCAATTGGAGTTAATTCTGGTCTTAAATGGTTATTCGCTGGTCCTGTTACTGGCACATTCCAAGCAGACGAATATATCACTAATTCTACTCTAACTTACACAAATTGCACTCAAAGTGTAATTGTTAAGAAAGCAGAATTGAGTGGATCTAAATCTGTCTTTATTCCTACAAATGGCGCATTTAGCAGTCCTGCTTCACAAAATTACGCTTTTGGCACAGGTGATCTAACTATTCAAGGTTGGTTCCGTCCTGCAACTAATACTACTCTTCAAACTCTATTTGACTTCCGTCGTTTGAGTGCTACTCAAGGTTTGAGGATTGTCCAAGATGCACAAGCAATTAAGGTTTATAACGGCACTACATTGATGATATCCAGTGGTAACATAGTTACTACAACTGGTACATGGATGCACATTGGTATTAGTAGAGCATCTGGAGTTATTCAATTATATGTAAATGGTGCTCAAGTTGGTGGTAACTATGCTGATACTAACGATTACCTATATGCTGCACTGTATATCGGACAAGACTTTAACGGTGCTACTAATTGGTCTGGACATGTAGATAACATTGTCATTAAGAAGGGTACTGCTGATTACACAACTGGATTCACTGCACCTACTCAGGTAGATTATGGTGAGTTAAATATTGTATTTGGTTTAGATGGTGAAGCACCATTCATAATATCTACTGAAGAAGTATATGCTAAGTATAGCGGTCAGAGATCATCTTCTACAACTTCTAAGAGAATTGATTATGCAGGATTGGCAATTATTGCTGAGGACGTTGATTTAGGTCGTCAGGAATATAGAGACTGTGCTGACATCATTGACCTTAACGGTGCTTACATTGCTGAAGAAGCTGTAGGTAGAATGAAGGCAGCATTTAGTGACTTCACTATTCGTGGTGATGTCCCTGCTCAGAATAGTTACGGTGGCACAGATACATGTATCAGAGATACTAAGGACTATATCCTTGGTGCTCTAATCAAAGACCTTAGAGAAGGTGGTAACTATCACACCATCTATACTGCTAGGACATACTTAACTATTGGTGGTAAATTAGACTTCATTGGAGAAGAGGTATTACAATCACTCTATACATGGAATGAAGTAATTAAACTTGCCAAGGAGATTATTACAACTACTAGTACTACTCTAACAGGCACATATACTACAAGATATAGAATACCTAATAACTTCTCATCTCCTGCTGGTGCTGCTGTGCTTTTAGAAGTTGATACTCTTGGTACTGATCTACTTAAGGTTATTGCTCCTAACGATCAGAGATTTAGAGAAGGTGGATTCCAACTTTGGAAGAATAGAGATTATATTGCTGAAGAAGTAGAAGGATATATTCAGGATAAGTATACAGCAACAATAGATTCTGTACCATTTGACTTCCTTGAAATTCCTGGTACTGGATCGTCAGGATGTCAGAATGATATTAAGAGTTATATCATCCCTGCTGTAATTGCTGACCTAGTAACTGGTGGTACCTATCAGTGTCAATCTGCTATAGACAAGTACCTCGACAGTCAGAAGAATATTCTTCATGTTGAGCATGAGCTTGCTGCATTGAATGATGCATTCCAGTATACTAAAATGCTTGCTATGAAGGCAGTTAATAACCTATTAATGTCTCCTGGTGAAGTTGCTGCTGCACTATTAGATAACGATGGTGCTGCTCTTAATGCTGCTGCATGGGCACATGAAGAGTATTATGCTCCTCAGTGGACTAGTAAGACTGCATATAGAGACTCTACTATTGTATTGGATACAGAAGGTTATCCTAACAACCAGAATAGAGCAAACAATGACAGGTATCTTGATGCTGCTAATATGATCTGGGAGAACAGAGCAGTCATCGCTAAGGAATGTGTCAGCATAATGAATGACCTTTCCAAGTATGAGACTCTAAACATTCCTGGTGGTCATGTTAACTGTGAAGATGATGTCTTAGACATGATCGAAGCTATGGTCCATGACATGCGTATGGATTGTAATGAGAAGGTATGGGATGCTGCTGCATTATATGTTGAGACAGAAGACAATTCACTTAAGCATATTGAGACTGAGTATGAAGCATCTATAACTGTAGTTAAGATTCTAAGAGATATCTTAACCTGCACAATGCGTAATGCATTTGGTAGAGATTATGATCTTTCAGAGAATCTATTAACAAAACCAGTACAAAGTTATAATCAGAATCCTAAAGACAATCTATTTGCTTTATGTGGTGATGCTATTGATGGAAACATCAGATACGTTGCAGAGCAAGCAGTTGCTGCTGGTTTAGTACAATATCCAAACTTAGCAATTCCTGGTGGTCCTGTTAACTGCGTCCATGACGTTACTGACATACTTAGAGCAATGGTATTCAACCTCAAGTATGGTGGTACTAATATGCTTCAGTATGCATCTGAGTTCTATACCAATTACTCAGGTAACTTAGATCACGTTACTAATGCTTCTACTGAGACTAACTGGATTATTAACAAAGCGAAAGAATTTGCACTACGTGCAATGAAGGGTCAGGTAATCAGTAATGAAGCTGGTTGGACTGTAGATCAGAGATTCTATGATGCTGTCCCAAGACCTACAACAGTACTGTTTAACTCTGATGAAGATGGAATAGTAGAAGGAGAAAGTAATAATATTCTTACTAGATCATTTAAAGCTGGAGAAGACAAGATCTCCACAACTGACAGTGGCACTGGTGTAGTACCTGGTGAAGATGCTGTATTCCGTTGTGTTGTTAAGTTAGCATCTAGTCCTATAGATGGAGTAATCTTTGAAGCTGGTGGAACTACTGCTGGTGTATGGTTTGG
>Ga0066836_10000161_pt1 | contig 28058 bp, 25 predicted proteins | sample ETNtaG_18_FD_71568 | JGI IMG/M metagenome (GOLD analysis project Ga0066836, IMG submission 71568) | Marine microbial and viral communities from oxygen minimum zone, Eastern Pacific Ocean - ETNP201302SV91 | ecosystem: Environmental > Aquatic > Marine > Oceanic | place: Pacific Ocean: Eastern... | reverse complement strand
TGTTCGCCAGATCTTGAGGATCTCTCAAGACAACAATTCGATTGATTTAACCTTCAAAACAGTTGATGCTTTATGGCTCAACTATGGTAACGCCTAACACACGAACTTCCTGTGATCAGGGCAAAGGTCACCTGTCACATCACACCTTTATTGTGTGGTAATGGCTAAATCACAAGACGAGCAAGGAGATGGCAACCCTCAACACATCTCCTTTCGCTGGCAATTCCGCGACATGCTGCGATCCAGCAAATATGACCAAAAAATAACGGCAAAATTGCTACTTTCCTATTCTAAGCTTTCTATTGGGCCAGTTCTATCTATTTCAGTCGCCCATAACCCTTTACAAAAATCCGATTTTTTTTATTCAATTGAATTACCACAATTAATAGCGATTTATATCCAACACGTACTTGTATGGTGGCTGACTCTCCGAGGCAACCAAAATCTTGGAGAATCAGGAGCTTACGGAAATCTCACAGATGAAGAAAAAATTGATAGAGCATGGTCTCCGCACTTTTCTTTCTTAGTAAATGGGGAATCAACTGCAATCGAAACAAAAATTCAGATACAGAAAATTCTTGAAGCAGGGTTGAGTCCCCTCTACACTGAAATTCAAAACTTTTTACGTCCTTTGCCCAACGATCCAACAAAAAAACAATATATATCCCCTGAGAACCGTGGCAAACGAGGGAAATTCGACCCAGGCCCAGTATTTGGAACGTCTTTTGATTTTCTACAAAAAGAAGCAGAGATCCAAAAAAAATTTAGCGAATAGCATTCCGGTGTTGGGCTGGAGTTGATCATGTCGCTAGGCTGATCCATCACCTAAGAAACATTTTTCGGGGATGGTGTAATTGGTAACACAACTGGTTCTGATCCAGTCATTGGGGGTTCAAGTCCTCCTCCCCGAGCAACTAGGATAATAATAAGTTCCTGCCCCGTTCGTCTAGCGGCCTAGGACGCCACCCTCTCAAGGTGGTAGCACGGGTTCAAATCCCGTACGGGGTACTCATTCACTTAACGTGCTTGCTCTACGAAAGCCAATCACTCGCCCCACGGAAGTTCCTATAGTTTCCCGAAAGAGTTGACTGAACGAACTATCAAGTTGCGTAGGTGAGAACCAAGGTTTAAGACCAACCTCTCGAGCTACTTCCTTCGCACGCAAAGCGTGGTATGGGTCGGAAACAAGAAGAACTCTGTCCCCTATTTCGGCTCTCTCAAGAACATTTGATGTAGCGCTTAGCGACTGAAACGTATTAGACCCATCAATAACGACAAGGATTGCACTCTCGGGAACTGAGCGTTCCAGAAGATACGTGAGCCCCGCATATGCCTCGGTAAATCGGTCACCTACCTGTTTTGACCCAGTGGTGACAATAAAGGGAGCTACACCAGCATCATATAAATCTAGAGCATGTTGCAAACGAGCTTCAAGAACTGGAGAAGGAACCCCATCCCACTGCGCCGCACCCAGAACAACTATCGCATCAACTTCACGGACTTCATCACGCGTGCTTTGCCACCAGACCTGAGTAAATGTGACTGCAAGATATGCAACACCCAACAGAACTAAAGCGAGGCATGAAGTAGAGAAAACTTTGGCGTATTTGCTTGTCTTTCTAGATTTGGCAAATGAGTTTGGTTCCGTATCGGTTGAATCTTGTTCCGGAAACTTCACCACAATTCCTAAGTTAATTTTGACCTTGCGTCAATCAATCGTTTTATGATCAGCGACCGATCTAGAATCGCCATGGGCTTATACAGAGGTAACCCTATTCTTCTCCCAGTGACAGCTATCCGGACAGGAACTTGTGATTTAGCACTAAGGGTTTCCCCCACGCCACTAATTACTTCTCCTATGGAATTCTCATCCCATGAACACTCTTGCAATTGCGCAATAACAAGATCAAGTACCTCTGCTACTTTTTCGGATTGCATCGCTTTCCCGATTTTTTTGAGCTCTTTCTCATTTGTTTCTTCCGGAATGCTCTCTTCAAAAATCCAATCAACAAGTGGTTTAAGATCAGCGAGAATTTCTGTTCGTTCTTGCAAATCTGGGGCAAGGATTGTCAACGCTTGTAGGTTTAGATTTGTCGGCTGCCAGCCATTTTCTTCAAAATAGCTAGTTGCTAACGTGACAAAATCTTCTGATGGAAGTGCTCGAATGTATTCGCCGTTAATATGTCGTAGTTTTTTTTCATCAAAAAATGCTGGGGATTTATTCACATTCTCAAGATCAAATAGGTCAATCATTTCCTGTATCGGCCTGATTTCCTTCTCATCTGGTGGTCCCCACCCAAGTAGGGCGAGATAGTTAGTCATCGCCTCTGGGAGGATTCCTTGATTTCGGAAATCTGATAACGCAACGGAATGGCGGCGCTTAGAAAGTTTTTTTCGATCATCTCCGACTAATAGCGGAAGGTGAGCGTATTTGGGTGGTTTCCCAAAGTCAAGGGCTTCCCACAACAGAACCACTTTCGGAGTCGTATTGAGAAGGTCTTCACCTCGAATAACGTGAGTGATCCTCATGTCTGCGTCATCTACCGCATTGGCTACGAGAAAAACAGGTGTTCCATTACCGCGACGAATAACGAAATCTTCTAATTCACTATTCTGGAATTCCACTTTCCCACGAACTAAATCATCTATTTCGACAATCCCAGTCTTTGGGGTCATGAATCTAATAGTGATTCCAGGTCCATCGCTAACTTCACGATTGCGGCAATAGCCATCGTATCCACCTCGAAATCCAGTTTCTTTATTTCTCGCATCAATCTCTTCTCTAGTGCATTCACAGCAATAAGCGAGTTTCGAATCGATAAGGTTCGCTACAGCCTCAATGTACTTTTCTGTCCTTTCGGACTGGTAAAAAGGGCCCTCATCCCATCGCAATCCCAACCATTCAAGAGGTGTAGTGATAGCTTGATAGAATTCTGGTTTAGCGAGATCCGCATTAGTGTCCTCTATGCGAAGAATAAATGTTCCGCTAAACCTTTTTGCGAACAACCAATTAAATAGCGCTGATCGGGCCGAACCGACATGGAGGTATCCAGATGGTGCTGGAGCAAAGCGAACACGTGGTGATTCTAAAGCCAAAAGTCTTCTAACTTTCTAGGAGTTCAATAGGGTTGATAAGAGTTCGCCAGTCTGATTCATAGCTTCGGCTAATTATTTCAAGAGGTTGACGAAGTGCGGAAGGTTCTAATGCATCAGCTACCTTCCTTCGTTTCAGGTAGTTATGCTCGGAGCCAATATGCGGGAAGTAACTGATTCTGAGTTCTAATAGGTCTTGATCTGGATCTGGGTCAAGATAGCCCCAGACTCTAAACCCAACTTCAAGATCGTAATGGCAAGGTGCTCTTCCAAACAGAGAAGCTCTCTTTAATGCTGTGATAACAGCGACTTCAGATGCATCCTCCCATTTTTCTTTCGAGAAAAGTGACACGTGGTCTTTGAAAGCTTTCACGAGTCGGAGCGCATAGCCTTGGTCTGGACCAGGGTTTCCTGTCCCTGCTCGCTCAGACTGATTTACTGAAATCTCTGCAGGGCGAAACAGGCCAGGTTCATGTTTTGTTTTCTTTGCAGATTGATAATGTTTTTTTTGTTGAACAGGATTTGGGACATAGCGCGGAGCTGCCATAGTTCTCTAGCCTAATTCACTTTGTTGCCGGTGAATGGAGAAGGCCGTAAACGATGGAATCTACCAATGCCTGCCAACTCGCCTCAATAATGTTTTCTGAAACACCGATAGTTGTCCATGTTTCTTCCCCATTTGAACTATCCAACAGAACACGCGTAACCGCTCCAGTGCCTTTTTCGGTATCAAGCACACGGACTTTGTAGTCAACGAGTGAGATTTCCTTTAACTCCGGATAAGTATCAAGAAGGACCGAACGTAGGGCTGTATCAATTGCATTGACTGGACCATTGCCATCTCCTACCCCAACTGTCCTTTCACCGTTGACATTGAGGTTCACCACCGCACGGGTAGCAACATCAACGGAAATTTCATTCCACGCGCGACTTCCTGAGCCCACGTGATTCATATCAACATGAAATTCCTCTAACTTGAAAAAATCTTGTGTCCATCCGCTTGCTCCCCGCATAAGAAGTTCAAGCGAAGCATCCGCTACTTCAAAGTGGTATCCCTCATATTCAAGTTTTTTTAAAGTTTCAACAACGTCACCTAGAATTTTCCCGTCAAGATCAATCCCGATTTCTTTAGCCTTAAGTTCAAGCGTTGAACGTCCTGCCATTTCAGAAACAAGAAACCGGGTTCCATTGCCTATTTTTTCTGGAGGGATATGTTCATAGGCATCTGGCCTTCTAGAGATCGCACTTACGTGCAATCCTGCTTTATGGGCGAAGGCAGAGGCACCCGTATAGGGCTGCTGCGGATTAAGAGTTATGTTCACCAGTTCTGCAACATGGTGGCTAACAGGAGTAAGTAAATCAAGACGTTCTTCAGGTATTGTTGCAATCCCCATTTTCAATGTGAGGTTTGCGATTATTGCGACCAAGTCACAATTTCCAGTACGTTCCCCATAGCCATTGATTGTTCCTTGAACCTGTATCGCTCCAGCTGAAACACCAGCTAGTGCATTAGCTACTCCACAACCAGCGTCATTGTGCAGGTGGACTCCAACTCCAGTATCTAAATGAGCTGTAACTGCTGCCACCGCATTAGCAACATCCTGCGGTAACGAACCGCCATTCGTGTCACAAAGAATTAATCGTTCAGCTCCGGCGATCGATGCTGCTTCTAAAACACGAAGTGAAAATTCAGGGTTATTTTTATAGCCATCAAAAAAATGTTCCGCATCAAAAAAGACTCTTTTGCCATTTGCCACTAGATATTCAATCGAATCAGCGACCATCGCAACACCTTCATCAAGTGATGTTTGTAGGGCTTCTGTTACGTGATAATCCCAACATTTCCCAACGATGCAAACAATATCTGTATTTGCTGATATTAGGTTCGCGAGTGTTTGATCTTGATCAACTTTCCCTTTGGCTCGCCTCGTTGATCCAAAAGCTACAAATTGAGATGTCTTTAATTGAAGTTCTTTGTGAGCTCTGTCAAAAAACTCATCATCTTTAGGATTAGCACCTGGCCAACCACCCTCTATGTAATGAACACCGAGCAGGTCAAGTTGTTCTGCTATGCGCAGTTTGTCTTCAACAGTAAGTGAGATACCTTCAAGTTGGCTTCCATCACGAAGCGTTGTGTCATAGATCTCAACGGATTGCGGATAAGCATCCGACATTAGACCACCTCGCACCAATGTGAGTAATCTGGGTTTTTCCCTCGAACCGTATCTGCGTAAAGGGATGCTACTTGTTGCGTTATGGGTCCAGGGCAAGGCACTGGACGATCATCAACACTATTTACAGCGCTTACCTCTGCCGCAGTTCCGACAACAAATATTTCATCTGCCGTATAGAGATCAGAACGCGCTAAAGCTTCGAATGTGACTTCATGGCCTAAATCTTTTACGAAGGACATGACTGTGTGTTGTGTGATCCCTTCTAACGCCCCAGATACTAGAGGTGGGGTCATTATCTTCCCGTTACGGCATACGAAAAGGTTTTCACCAGAACATTCCGCAACTAACCCTTCTTTATTAAGCATGATCGCTTCGTCATATCCTGCTTGCAATGCCTCCATTTTCGCCAGCGTGGAATTCGCGTAATTCCCAGTTGTTTTTGAAGCTGGAGGCATAATGTTGTGGTCGTGACGAACCCAAGACGATATTTTCATTCGAACGCCTTTGGTAGCGGCATCTTCACCTAGGTACGCTCCCCAAGGCCAACATGCTATAGCAACATCTACTTTGCAGTCTGTTGTCGCCAAACCCATTTCTCCATAGCCGTAGTAGGCAATTGGGCGAATGTAGCAACTTGCCAAACCAGAGTCACGAACAACTTGTTTCGCTGCTTCCTGTAGTTCTTCGGAAGTGTATGGCATCGGCACAGCGAGAATTCTCGCTGAGTTAATAAGCCGGTCCATATGCTCAGTAAGTCGAAAGATTGCTGGACCGTCTGCTGTCTCATAGGCGCGAATACCTTCAAAGATCCCAGTTCCATAATGAAGGGTGTGCGTTAAGACGTGGATCTTTGCATCTTCCCATGGGACTAACTCGCCATTCATCCAGATACTTTTTGTTGGTTCTATCGGCATTTCTTTACCTTCTCTTTGTTCCTAAACCAAAGCGGCGATCGCGTCACCGATTTCAGTTGTTGTTCCAGTTTGTGTTTCAGGGTTAGCACAAGCTATTTCTATTTTCTGTGCCGCTTCTGTTTCTTTAAGAAAATTAAGCATTAACGCTCCACTCAATATGGCGGCAGTCGGGTTTGCCTGCCCCGTTCCTACGATATCGGGTGCTGAACCATGTACCGGTTCAAACATTGAAGGAGAAGTCCGTTCTGGGTTGAGATTAGCTGAGCAAGCTAGTCCTATACCCCCAGAAACTGCTCCCCCTAAATCGGTGAGGATATCTCCAAATAGGTTATCTGTGACAATCACATCATACCTTTGAGGGTCTTGCACCATATAGATGCACGCTGCATCAACATGGTTGTATTCCGTTTCTACATTAGGGAATTCGTGTGCCATACCTTCAAATGTTCTTTCCCAAAGGTCGCCTGAGAACGTTAGGACATTTGTTTTATGTACGAGTGTGAGGTGTTTGCGTTCCCGACTATTTGCAAGTTCGAATGCAAACCGGATGCATCTCTCAACACCATGCCTAGTATTAACTGAACCTTGAGTAGCGATCTCATAACTTGTTCCTTTACGAAGGAAACCTCCTTCTCCTGCATAGGTTCCCTCAGTGTTTTCTCGGATAACAGTAAAATCATGCCCGGGAGAATCATCCTTTGATGCGACAACAAATGGACGCAAATTTATATAAAGATCAAGCTCAAAACGCATTTTAAGCAAAAGACCTCTTTCTATAACTCCTGGTGGGACTTCTGGAGTCCCTACAGCGCCTAGGTACAGAGCATCTAAATCTTTCCATTCCTCAAGAACTGAATCTGGAAGAATTGTCTGGTCTTTAAGGTAACGGGCGCCACCTAGGTCGTATTCAAGAATGTCAAGATCTATACCCGCAGCGTTGATAACTTTCAGACCCTCTTTGATAACCTCAGGGCCTATACCATCCCCTCCGATCACTCCTATTTTGTGCCCCACGACAACTCCTTATTCATGTTTTTTGTTTAGCTATTCTGTTCGATTCCTTCGTGTTTCTAGAATCAAAAGGTTTCACTAGTTGTACTTTTTTCGTTCTCCTTCAGTCTCGCAGCTAATTTCCGAATCGCAAACGCTAAAACAAAGGTAGCCTTTCCCCTATGACACAAGTGCAGAAACTTTCACAAGCGGCATATGACCGTCTTCAAGATGAATTTACCCTCCTGACAACTACAGGCCGGATTGATATAGCCCGGAAAATTGAGACAGCCCGAGAGTTAGGTGACCTATCTGAAAACGGAGATTATCATGCAGCTAAGGAAGAACAGGGGAAAATGGAAGGCCGAATCGCCCACCTTTCCTCAATTCTAGAGAACACTGAGATTGTTGATGAAACCAAAGGTGGCGATACTGTTCAGGCCGGATCTATCGTTTCAATCCAGTATGTAGGCGATGACGATGCAGAAAGATATCTTTTGGGATCAATTGAAGAAAGAGTAGAAGATGCAGAGATTGCTTCGCCTACTTCTCCACTTGGTGAAGCCCTGTTAGGAAGCAAGGTCGATGAAATTGTTGAGTATGAAGCTCCCGGTGGCGTCCTCAAAGTAAAAGTTGTAGCGATCGAATAGCTCTCTATACCTAACTAAAGTGCATTTTTAGGCAAAACTCTATTCATGGCATCTAAAGAACAATTTGATGAAACAGTGAACGAACCAATAGACGATCTATTCGCAGTGGATGAAACTGACGAACTTATTGATTCGGATGATGATGAAGGGCTTTACCCTGCCCCCCCAACGCAAGTTCCAAATAAAGCGAATTCAGCTATCTCCTCTAGAAGACGGGGCCTTTACCCAACAAAACCATCACTAGCCCCACCGGAAATTAAGAGAACGACAGTTCAGAAAGATACCCAAAACCAGTCAAAGCGGAGAAGAAGTCAGCCTTCAAATTATTATCACCCAAACGATTATTATTTAGGAACTGATTGGCCACGGCTAATTGTTGGAACCCTTGCATCTCTCATTCTCCTTGTCGGAGTAGGTTTCCTCGCTTTTTACCTTTTCGATCAATTCGATACCGACACAGGGTCAGAACAGGTTCTAATCCCAACGAATTCTGAAACAAATATCATAAATGCTTATCAATGTGCTGGAGATGGGATGCCGTTAAAACAAATTGAATCCCTACCTAGCGCTTTACTGAGTGGCAAAAATGCTTCAGGAACATGGGTGGCTTTCCAAGATCCTGATTCACCAGCAACACAGCTATGGACTCGATCTAGTGATCTTCCCTACAATGATTTTTCTGATCTAGAAATTGTGAACTGTCAGAACTCTTCTGATAGTTAATCGTTTCCTTATCGGTAAACTACAAATAAGTTGAGGAGCGCTGTGGGAAGAACGTTAAGCCAGAAGATTTGGGATCATCATCTAGTTCGGTCAGGGAATAACTTACCTGACCTGCTCTATATTGATTTGCACTTGATTCACGAGGTTACTTCACCGCAGGCTTTTGATGGGTTACGAATGAATGGAAGGACAGTCCGTAGACCGGACTTAACCGTCGCTACAGAAGACCACAATGTGCCTACTGAGAATATTGACCAACCAATTGAAGATGAAGTAAGCCTCAAACAAATCCAGACTTTACGGAATAACGCAGATGAATTTGGGATTACGAACTACCCGATGGGTGACCCGAATCAGGGCATTGTGCACGTTATCGGACCTGAGTTAGGTTTGACTCAACCGGGTATGACCGTTGTGTGCGGCGATAGCCATACATCAACGCATGGAGCTTTTGGGGCGCTTGCTTTCGGGATTGGCACAAGTGAGGTGGAGCATGTACTAGCGACGCAAACGTTGCCCCAACCCGAGCAAGAAACAATGTCTATAACTATTAATGGAGAACTCCCTTCCGGTTCTTCAGCTAAAGACGTTGTGTTAGCAGTTCTCGCAGAAGTAGGAACAGGAGGCGGAATCGGTGCAATTGCCGAGTTCCGAGGTTCGGTAGTTGAAACCCTTTCGATGGAAGGAAGAATGACTTTATGTAATATGGCGATTGAATTTGGAGCCAAAGCAGGTCTAATAGCACCTGATCAAACCACATATGACTATCTGAAAGGTCGCGAACATTCTCCTAAAGGAGACCAGTGGGAAAAAGCCATCCAATTCTGGAATGGGCTCAAAACAGATCCAGATGCAGTTTTTGACCGAGAAATTATTCTTAATGGTGACATGATCACTCCACAGGTCACATGGGGAACGAACCCAGGCCAAGTTATCCCTGTGTCTGGCTGTGTCCCTACACCTGATGATTTTGAGGACCCAGCTGAACAAGAAGCCGCTCAGCGTGCTTTGGATTACATGGGATTAACCGCTGGCACAAAGATGCGTGACGTAGCTGTGGATACGGTGTTCATAGGTAGTTGCACAAATAGCAGAATTGAAGATTTACGCTCAGCAGCTGAAGTTATTAAAGGGAAAAAAGTTGCAGAAGGAGTGAGGACTTTAGTTGTGCCTGGTTCAAGAAAGGTTAAAGAAATCGCTGAACGAGAAGGTCTCCATGAGATTTTCCTTGAGAGCGGCTTTGACTGGAGAGAACCAGGGTGCTCAATGTGCCTAGCGATGAACCCTGACAAACTTACCGTTGGTGAACGATCTGCAAGTACCAGTAACCGTAATTTTGAGGGACGGCAAGGCCGTGGGGGGAGAACTCATTTAGTTTCTCCTCGTGTAGCGGCAGCAAGTGCAATTGCTGGGCATTTTGCAACTCCGGAGGAACTTTAATGAAACCAGTTATTCTTATCGAAGGTACTGCTGTCCCGCTTGATAGGTCTGATGTAGACACAGATCAGATTATTCCCAGCGATTGGCTTAAACGTGTTGAAAGAACGGGTTTTGAGAAGGGATTATTCTCAGAATGGCGTGATGATAAAAATTTTATTCTCAATGATGAAGCGTATGCCGGCGCCCGCATTCTCATAGCTGGTCCAAATTTCGGAACTGGTTCGTCGCGAGAGCATGCAGTTTGGGCTATTCAGCAAGCAGGTTTTGATGCAGTGATCTCGCCAAGGTTCGGCCCTATCTTTAAGAATAACGCTACGAAAAATGGTCTTGTTCCAATAGAAATTGATTCACATCTAGGAAATCAATTGCTCCACGAAGTGGGCCAAAACCCAGATCTTCACTTTGTTATTGATATTGCGCAACGGTCCGTAGAAGTACCCCAGTTGGGTCTTTCCATAGAGTTTGAACTTGAAGGTTCAGTGCAAGACAGATTTTTGAAGGGTCTTGACGACATCGGCATAACTTTAAACGATGCTGAAGCTATTAAGGATTTTGAATCAAGTCGTGGGGAATGGCTTCCAAGCCAAAGTCCAATCTAGAAAAAATAGTCCAAATGGGAACTAATCACTCCTCGGGTACGTCAGATGGTCATATCATCTAAAAAGGGAAGTAATTATGCGAAGAATCTTAGCGATTACATTATTGGTCGGTCTTTTCCTTATTGGTTGTTCAAGTTCGCAACCACCGTTTCAATCAACTGGTCAAGTGGATCTGGAGCCCGGGGACGTGGAGTTAGTAAATCGACTAGTTCCTTTTGACAGTTGTGACAAGTTACTCTCGCATCTAAAGGAAGAAGCTGTTGACCGAGTTGGCCCTTACGGTTTAGATAACAGCGGTTATCCGATCTGGTTCAATGATGGAGTTTTTCGTGCAGGTCAGCCAGAGATCGCCGTTGATTCTGCTATGGCACTAGATGGCGCCGCCCCGCAGTTTTCCGGTGAGGCCGAATCCTCATCAAATGCAGGGAGTTTCACTGGAACGAATGTTCAAGAGTTGGGCGTTGACGAACCAGATATTATCAAAACGGATGGGGACCGGATACTAGTCGTAAACAATGGAATTCTTTCCTACATTGCCGTAAACGGGGGGAATGGTTCCTTAACGGATCAGATTGAAATTAAGTCAAACGCTTATGGGTTTGAGCTTTTCATTCAAGGAGATCGGGCTTTTCTTTTCGCCAACGGTGATAGCTATTCCTATGTTGACCCGATGCCAGATGAAGATGGTGAAATGGGAATGGAGGTTATGCCTCCTAGATATTACAAGCCGACTGCCCAAATCATTGAGGTTGACCTTTCTGATCCTTTCAACTTGGAAATTACCGGCCAGATGTCAATAAGTGGCTCTTACCTCAGCGCAAGATTAGTTGGGGATAGCGTTCGGATGGCTGTGAATAGTGCCCCGAGCAATCTGGAGTGGGTATATCCAAGCAGCCCAGGATCCGAAGATAGAGCCACGAGATTTAATCGAGAACTTATTGAAGAAACCTCTTTGGAAGATTGGGTACCAACATATGAGCTTTCTAAGGGTTCTACGACCTCTAGCGGGCCACTCCTTCAGTGCGACCAAATCCACCAGCCCAGCGCATTTGCAGGATTTGATGTGCTTTCTGTTCTTAGTTTTGATCTATCGGAAGGCCTCGCACCCGGTGGAGGCGTCGGCGTATTGGCAAGCGGCCGAACAGTTTACTCCTCGTTGGATCGTTTCTATATAGCGACAACTAAATGGGTTGAAGATGAAATAACTGAAGACGATTTCAGAACATGGTCGGATTCATATTCAACTGATATCCATGCTTTCTCCATTAGCGTTGGGAATCCCGCAGAATATATTGCTTCAGGCCAAGTTGATGGAACTCTTCTTAATCAATTCTCCATGGATGAATATGGTCAGCGGCTTCGGATCATTACGACGACTGGCTCTCCATGGAGTGAACAGGATGTAAGCGAATCACAGCTGGTCGTTATGGAAGAACAAGGCGATATTTTAGTTGAAGTTGGACAAGTCGGTGGCTTAGGCAAAGGGGAGTCTTTGTATTCTGTTCGGTTGCTTGATGAGATTGGCTTTGCTGTCACATTCCGACAAATTGACCCTTTTTATGTTTTAGATCTCAGCGATCCGGTAAACCCCCTCGTTGTTGGCGAGCTGAAAATACCGGGTTTCTCTACTTACCTCCACCCTATTGATAGCAATTTTGTCTTAGGAATTGGACAGAACGCTACAGACGAAGGGAGAGTCCTTGGATTGAAGGTAAGCGCGTTTGATGTTTCCGACCCAAGCAACCCGATTGAAGTTTCCACCTGGACTCGAAATGATATGAGCTCTCCAGCAGAATATGACCATAGAGCTTTTCAGATTCGGGATCGTTTGGTTGTCTTACCTCTGCAAAGTTGGAATGGGGATGACGGTGCTGTCTTGCTTGAGATCCAACAAAATGGAGAAATAATTGAAGTTGGGGAAGTAAGCCACGAACCTTTCCAAATTGACGAAACAAGTGATTGCGAAATAGTTGATCTTGATATTTTAATTGGAACATCGTTTGAAGAATTCTATGAAGGAGGCCCAATAATTCAGCTTTGCAAAGAAGGGGAAGATGGTGGCTACGGTAATGATTACTGTGAAAGTATCTCAGTAGCTGAACTTGACAACTACTTCGGTGAATTAGCTGAAGAGCTAATTGAAATCTTAGATGCTGATTCAAGTGACCGCATTGAGCAATGTTGGCCTTCAGGTGGGTATAACTGGGAATTGCAGATTCAGAGAAGTTTATTCATTGATGACTCACTGTGGACTATGAGTTGGGGCCGAATTCAGTCCAATGATCTTCTAAGCCTTGATGGGACAAACCAACCTTTGGTTGAAACAATCATTCCGATTGGGAACTGATAGAACACGATAGTTTGATATGTCTTTAAAAATAGTGGATGCGCCACATCCGTGACGCACCCACTTTGTCTCTCCCAATAAAGGAAGAGCAAGGGTTGGGAGTTTCACTATATCCGGATTTTCATTGACGCATTTCGTTGAAACCTTCTAAGATGTATTTGTATGAGAGTATTTCGACGCATCCTAAAACTTGCCGTTGTGGCTGCGGTAATAGGAGCTTTGGTTTCCTGGCTCCGCAGCCGTTCATCAGAAGAAACTGAGAGTTCCGAGGAAGAAGACCTGCCTTGGCCGCCTATCGTCACTGTTGACTCAGATAACCCTTCTCAAGTAGTAGAGCCAAATGATGGAAGCCCTGTAGAACCAAGGGGATGGCTTGTCTGCGATGAAAGCGGAAATTGCCCCGATTCCCACCCAGTTAAGGCCAAAGATAATAGTGGTTTGTACCATGTTCCTGGCGGGAATACCTACGACCGGACAATACCGGATCGGTGTTATGCCTCAACAGAAGCAGCTGAAGCTGACGGCTATCGACCCTCTCAACGATAGATTAAAAATTTCTTAAATCTCTAGATTGATAATTGAACACTTTGTGACACCATCTGTGTCAATAAGTTTTTGACCTACAGCCTGAGGAACCGGATTCTGAGTTGAGATAACCATTAAAGCCCCTAACCCATCTTTGCTTCGCCCCACATTCATGTCAGCAATATTTATTCCATTCTCTCCAAGAATTGTGCCTACTTTACCTATCACTCCAGGTCGGTCATCATTTCTAAGTACAATCATGTGCTCACTCGGAGGGACATCAACAGTGTGTGCATCAACCATCACAATTCGGTGCTCACCTTTGAGCCCAACAACAGTGCCGGCAATTGAATGCTCCCCACCTTCTATCTTTATCATGTTTAGATAATCAAATGCGGTCGTAGTGTTTCTAGATTCAATAGTTAACCCTTGTTCTTTCGCTACACTTAACGCATTTACAAATGAGACCGCTTGTCCTGTCCCAGTTAAAAGACCTTTCACTACAGAAAGTTCGGTAATTTTGTTATCGTAACCACCTATTTCTCCAGCAAATTCTATTTTTATGACTTCGGGGAGGGTCGGACACAAGCCAGTAAATAATGAACCGAGTTTCTCAGCAAGCGGCAAAAAAGGACGGACCGTTTCAGTTGCTTCTGACGCAGAAACATTTACTGCAAAAGGAACAAATTTCCCTTGTAAGGCTAGATCAACTTGTTCTGCGATCGTGGTTCCTGCCTTCTCTTGCGCCTCTCTGGTACTTGCGCCTAAATGAGGAGTAACAACCACGTTTTGATGCTCAAAGAGTGGGGAATGTGTTGTGGGTTCAGTTTCGAAAACATCTAGCGCTGCGCCAGCGATTTGTTTTGATGCGATGGCATCAGCCAGATCTGATTCATTAATGATGCCGCCTCTAGCCACATTAACAATGCGAAGATTTGGTTTAGCGTACGTGAGGGTTTTCTCTGAAATCAGATCAATGGTTTCTGGTGTTTTCGCTACATGAATTGTTACGAAATCTGAGGTTTCCATCAATTCTTTCAAGGAAAGTAGATCAACAGAAAGTTGCTTTGCTCGTTCGGGCGCAACAAAAGGGTCATAGGCCACCAATTTCATCCCAAACGACAGGGCACGTTGAGCTACGAGTTTTCCTATCCTACCCAAACCAATAATTCCTAGAGTTTTATCTGCGAGTTCAACACCAGTCCATTTGCTTCTCTCCCACCTACCATTACGAAGCGCTTCATTCGCTGGTGAAATATTCCGTGCTTGGGCAAGGAGGAGTGCCATTGTATGTTCAGCTGCTGAAAGAATATTTGACTTGGGAGCGTTGACTACCATTATTCCTTGCTCAGTTGCAGCTGCGACATCAACGTTATCTAGCCCAATGCCAGCCCTTCCGATTACGACAAGTTCTTTCCCTTGCGATATTACCTCTTTCGTAATTTTTGTTGCCGAACGGATTATGACCGCGTTCGCACCTTTTACTGCCTCAAGAAGTTCCGCTTCATTCAGCTCTAATTGAATATCAACTTCGTAACCTGATTTTTCCAAATGTGATAAACCAGATTGCGATATCTTTTCAGTGACAAGAACTCGGAACATGTATCTAATCTAGATCTTCTTGAGTCAGAAACGAACGCATAAGGGAAAGTAGCTAGATCCGATTCGTAAAGTAGTGATTTCTATCTGTAGTGATTTCCATCTAGGGCGCTAATATCAGATAATTGCATGGGGAGGATTATTTGTGACTGACTTGGACTTCAAAGGATTTGATTGTGATCACCACTATTACGAAGCCGAAGATGCTTTCACAAGGTACATGGATCCTCTTATCGCACAACGCGCCATGCAATGGGTCTCAGTAAACGGGAAAAAACGCTTAATGGTTGGGGGTCAGATCAATCGTTTTATTCCGAATCCGACCTTTGACCCAATAGCAAAACCAGGTTGTCTAGATGATTATTTCCGTGGGAAAGTTTCTGTTTCAAACATGAGGGACGCATTCGGCGAATTGGAGCCAATCGCAAACCGGCCAGAATACCGAGATAAAGATGCCAAAATTGCACAACTTGATGAACAAGAACTAGAGGGTTGTTTTCTCTTTCCAACTTTAGGAGTTGGTATGGAGTCAGCATTGGAGAATGACCTTCCCGCAATGCAAGCTGCATTTACTGCTTTCAACCGGTGGATAGCTGAGGATTGGGGTTTTAGTTATCAGGAACGCATATTTGGAGCAGCATACATAACACTTTCGGATGTAAACCATGCTATTAGCGAACTTGAATTCGCATTAGATAACGATGTGCGTTTGATTAACTTACGAGCATCCGCTGTCACGACATCAGATGGCCAGAAAAATCCCGCTGATATTTACTTCGATGATTTTTGGGAAAGAGTTAATAACTCTGGGATTACAGTCGCTTTCCATGCTGGTGATGCTGGTTACGATTTCCTATTCGGGCACTGGGGTTTATCAACGGAATTTGAAGCGTTCAGATATGACCCGCTGAAACGGCTTCTCAACTATTCAAATATCGCTGATACCGTAGCCGCACTAATTAGTGGCGGCCTTTTTAGCCGTTTCCCCAACATTCGTGTTTGCACAATTGAGAATGGCTCAGATTGGGTGAGTGGGCTGATGAGAAGATTCTCGAAGGCTTACAAACAGGCTAGTTATGCTTTTGCGGAAGACCCTGTAGAAACATTTCGAAAACATATCTGGATAGCCCCATACTATGAAGATGATTTGTCCGAGTTGCGAGATCAGATAGGAGTGGAGCATATCCTATTCGGGTCTGACTACCCCCATGCTGAAGGATTAGCTGTACCTATGGACTTTTCGCAAGACTTAGATGGATTTTCTGATCAGGAAATTAAGCGAATCATGAGTACCAATGGGAAGCAGTTGACTACTCCCAATCGGTAAAGGAAGAGTCAGGAGATTAAATGGCATTACACGATGATATAGCTTTGCAAGTCCTTGGCTCCGGTTCTTTCGCGGGCGAAATTGTTGATAATTACTGGATAGCTTCTGGCCCAAATGGAGGATACTTAGGTGCGCTACTTGCATCCGCTGGCGATCTTCATGTTGGTGAGGTCGCACGTCAATTACGGAGCCTAACTGTCCATTATTTGCTACCTCCGAAACTCGGACCGATAGCCATAAAAGTGGAGACAGTTCGAAGTGGGAAATCTGTTGAGTTCTTAAGACTGGCGATGATCCAGGAAGACGTACCTGTGCTCGTTGCTACTGGGGCTTGGGCTCTCGGCAGTGAAACAGTTGGAAACCCAACTTTAACTATGCCAGAAGTTCCACCACCTAACTCATGCCCATCTGGAGTCCGATTAACGGAAAAACCGACCCGACTCCATGAACAGTGGGAAATTCGTTCAGTTGAAAATAACCGGGACCCAGTTAACTCACAGGACCCCGCTACATTAGCCCCAGATCTTACGTGGTGGATTCGCCCAGCAACAGGAACCCCAATGTCTTCATCATTAATTGTTGCTATCGCAGATGCACTTCCGCCACCCATATTCGTAACATTTCCCACACTCAGGCTTGTCCCAACGATTGATCTAACCGTGCACATAAGAACGGATTTAGCTTCAGTCAATTGGAGGTCTGATTCTTGGGCACTTGTTCATTTTTCAACGACACATGCCTCTGAAGGTTTTCTTGAAGAAGATGGGCGTATATGGCACCAGGATGGAACTTTATTGGGTATGAGCCGGCAATTAGCATTAGCACGGTAGGAAGATGGATTACTTTATTGAAACCCGTGATATAGAATCAGGAGATTCGAATCCAAATATTTGTGAGAAGAATGAATACTCGGCTTCTAATGCAGCGACAATGTTTTGTGCTTCCCTAAAGCCATGCCCTTCTCCTGGAAACAACAAGTATGAATGCTTGATCCCATTCTCTTTGAGTGCAGCAACAACAAGTTCAGCCTGATTGGGCGGAACAACAGCATCTTCGGAACCTTGCAAGATAATCATGGGGCTCATGAATTTCTCCGTATGGTTTATGGGAGATCTTTCAACATATACCTCTTTTTGGCGGGGATATTCCCCAATAAGGCGGTCTAGATACCGTGATTCAAATTTGTGAGTGTCTCTTGCCAGTATTTCTAAATCTGCCACTCCGTATCTACTAGCGCCAGCAGAAAAATCTTCATAGAAAGCTAGGGCGGCAAGAACCGTGAACCCTCCAGCACTTCCTCCCTTAATGGCTATTTTTTCTGGATCAACTTTTCCTTGCTCACTGAGGTAACGTGCTGCAGCGACACAGTCTGCAACATCTACTTTCCCCCACTCTCCGTCTAATGACTCCATGAATGCTCGTCCATAACCTGTGCTGCCACGATAATCAACGTCAGCTATTGCCCATCCGCGACTTGTCCAATAACGCAACGCCATCGATAATTCGTTTCGAGATGAACCGGTTGGCCCTCCATGTGCGAGAACCAATAATGGAGGTTTCTCACCAGCTGGTCCTTGTAATGAAGGGTGAGCAGGGGCGTAATAGCGAACATACGCATGATTTCCATCAAAAGTTGGGAACTTTTTCAAGGTGGGAGGTTCAAAATAGTCAAGGTCAAGCAGATGTGGTTTCGGGCCGTAAATAATTTCTTGCTGCTCTGAACTTTTAACAATCAAAGGGTTCGTGCTGTGATTTGCAGCAAGCAAAAGAACTTGGTCATCACCATCAACCCTTAATTGATGTATCGACGACCATTCAAGTGCAGTTTTCTCTGATGCAGTAGCTAACGACGTTAGTCCGTTTGGTTCAGTGGTTGCAGCAATAGCGGTTCCATCAGATCTAATGGCATACCTTGACTGATCTAAAGTCCATAACGGCTTACCAATATCAAATTCCCCTCCAATAATAAGCTCGCCGCCTAGTTCATTAAACCGATAGAGATTAGACCATCCTGAGCGGTCACTAAGAAAATAGAGTTCAGTTGAGGAGGACCATTCAGGTTGCAAAACTGACTCCTCTTCACTTCCTGCTACTCTCCGCCCTTTCACTATCTGCTCATTCTCAATCTGGCCAACCCAAAGTTCAGTCCCCCACCACGGCATTGACGGGTGACTCCATTGAACCCAAGCGAGAAACTCTCCATCGGGAGAAGGGCGAGGGAATGCATAGAAATCAGCACCAACGACGAGTTCGTTAATGCGCATGCTTCCATCTGTTGCAATCGCAACAAGTTGATTGTCTGGTTCCACAGCGTAATCTTCCAGATCATGGTGGATTTCTCTTACACATATGCACCAACGACCATCAGAAGTGACCCGACCATCAGCAAATCTCCATGTTTGACCTTTCGGAGGTTCTGGAGTTAAAAGAATGGGAGAACTTCCCTCGGTTATTTTTCGTATTCGCTGATCAGTGAATTCTACATAGTAGAGGGTTGCCTGATGAACCCACCATGCTCCCCCTCCATATTCGTGGACTCGTGTTCGGACATTTGAATCTGTAAGGGTAATTTCAACTGGGGAATCTTGGTTTCGTTGACACATTATCGCGACTCGCCCACCTTCATTAGGCCTAGATTCAGACCACCAAACATCCGAATCTTCAGACTTAATCTCGTTAATGGTCTTAACCCCATCGACCAATGAAGTTGCGCTTATTGGAGAATCCCAACTTCCATAAGGTTTCGTTTGTTCTACCACCACAACTACCCGCGGAGCAGGTTACCTATACGCTCAACACCTTCGGTTAAATCTTCGTCGCTGAGAGCGAATGAAAGTCTTGCATAACCAGGGGCCCCAAACGCTTCTCCAGGTACGAGAGCAACATGGATTTCATCAAGAAATATTTGGGCGAGATCAGCGGTACTCTGCACGGTTTTTCCAGCGATTTCTGAACCAATAATTTCTTTAAAGTTCGGAAATGAATAGAAAGCTCCTTGGGGTTCCATCAATGACACGCCGTCAATTTGGCCAAGCATAGAGAACATCAACTGTCTTCTCCGATCAAAGGCCTCTCTCATTTCTTCAACGGCATCTAATGGTCCTGAAACAGCAGCGATAGCTGCTCTTTGGCTGATATTCGCGACATTTGATGTTTGATGCGACTGTAAAGTTGCTGATGCTTTTGCTACGTCTTTCGGAGCGATGATCCAGCCGACACGCCACCCTGTCATAGCGTAAGTTTTTGCGACACCATTTAATATGACTGTTCGTTCTGCACATTGTGGAACTATCTGCGGTAGCGAGTGATGGGTATTGTTCCCGTAGACCAAATGCTCATAAATTTCATCCGTGATTATCCAAATGTTATTTTCAACTGCCCATTCTCCGATAGCTTCTATCTCTTCTCGTGGATATACAGCACCCGTAGGGTTTGAAGGTGAAACAAAAATGAGAGCTTTCGTCCTTTCCGTAAGGGAAGCATTTAATTGATCTACGGAAACTCGGAATCCGGTTTCTTCCGATGTTGGGAGAATGGTTGTTGTTGCTCCAGCTAGCGCGATCGGCTCCGGATACGTCGTCCAGTATGGCGAAGGAAGGAGAACTTCATCTCCTGCATCTAATAGTACTTGCATACAGTTGTACACCGCATGCTTTCCCCCATTTGTAATAACTACCTGATCAGGTGAGATTTGCAATCCAGAATCCCGTAACGTCTTTTCAGCTATTGCTTCTTTCAAATCTGGTAGCCCGCCTGCTGGGCTATAACGGTGATTCGATGGTTCGGAACATGCTTTAATAGCTGCTTCGACAATATGAGGAGGTGTTGGAAAATCTGGTTCGCCTGCACCAAACCCAATTACAGGAGCTCCAGCTGCTTTAAGTTCTTTCGCTTTTGACGTAACTGCCAAGGTCGCTGATGGCGCTATCGCTCCGACTCGTTTGGAAATTTGAGACTCTGTGGACACTAATCCCTCCAATGGTTTCTAGTTTCAATGATGGCCCAATTACGTAAAGATTACAGATTATTTAATTTCTATCTGCCTACGCCACTTAACACCTAGGAAAGAGTAGTTTTTTTAGGTGACTTTAGATAAAGAATTTATCATTCCAGATGAACTACTCCCCAATGACGGGCGGTTCGGAAGCGGCCCTTCTCTAGTTAGGAGGGAAGCTGTAACTGCTTTGGCGGAAATATCTGAAACGTATTTGGGAACAAGCCATCGGCAGGATCCGGTAAAGAACATGGTTGGGAGGCTCCGAACTGGGCTAGCCCAGTTGTTTTCACTTCCCGAAGGTTGGGAAATTATTCTTGGGAATGGTGGGAGCACTCTTTTCTGGGATGCCGTAACTTTCGGTTTAATTGAGAGTTCAAGCCAGCATCTGGTATTTGGTGAATTCTCTTCAAAGTTTGCTCAAGCGGTAACTAAAGCTCCCCACCTTGGCAATCCAGAAATCATTGAGTCTGAGCCAGGGGATGCACCTTCATTGAGGCAATCAAATGTTGATACTTATGCAGTAACCCACAATGAAACCTCTACTGGAGTTTCAATCCCCATTCAGCGAGTTCCTGATGTTTCGTCGAGCGATGCTTTAGTACTTGTGGATGCTACCTCAGCCGCAGGCGGGATGACATGGGATCCTTCTGAAGCCGACTGCTATTATTTCGCCCCGCAAAAATGTTTTGGTAGCGATGGGGGGTTGTGGATAGCAGCGTGCTCCCCTGCCGCTATCAGTAGAATAGAAAAGATATCTACATCTAATCGTTGGATACCGGCAGGATTAGATATCAATACCGCTCTGGTTAATAGTAGAAAGAACCAGACCTATAACACTCCAGCCTTATCAACGATTTTTCTAATGGTTCATCAAGTTGATTGGATGAATAACAATGGCGGTTTGGACTGGGCTGCAGAGCGTTCTAACCGTTCTTCATCTCACATTTATGACTGGGCCGATCGACACCAGTATGCGGCGCCATTTGTGAACGATGTGGAATTACGAAGCCCTGTAGTAGCCACCATTGATTTAGCAGAAGAAGTAGAGGCAGATGTTGTAATTGATATTTGCCGACAGAATGGAATTCTTGACATTGCTGGTTACCGGAAACTAGGCCGAAACCAGCTTCGCATTGCTACGTTCCCTGCGATTGAATTTGAAGACGTGCGTTTATTGACTAAGAGCCTTGACTACGTGATAGGAAACTTGCTCTGAACACTACTGGCAAACTTCTAGTCGCTAGCCCACTAATGGGTGATGATAATTTTGATCGCGCCGTTGTTTTCGTCATAACGCATGGGGATGAAGGAGCTATCGGGTTGATACTGAATCAGCCAACGAAGGAAAGCCTCAGTTCCTTATTGCCGCATTGGGAAAATGAAAATTTTCAAAATTCTACCGTTTTCTGTGGTGGGCCAGTTGATACGAATTCTGCCATGGGGTTAGGCCGATTTGTTGGCGAAACTGAGGACAGTTCAACATTCATCTTTGCCAACATAGGTGTGCTTGATTTGGGATTAGGTCCTAAAGAATTGCCTACCAGCCTCGTCAATTTACGACCCTATATTGGGTATTCGGGTTGGGGACCGATGCAATTGGAAGCAGAATTAGCGGCAAACGCATGGTTTGTCGTTGATGTAGACCCTCAAGACATGTTCCGGGAAAAAACAGAAGATTTATGGTCTATGGTTCTCCGAAGGCAAGAAGGTCCTATGTCTTGGTTATCTAATTACCCGCCTGATCCACGAGTGAACTAATCATGCTATCTACGGGAAAGGAAATTTTCTAAATTTCTCCGGCGGATAACTTCCCTAATGTATGGGTGTTAACTGAGCCTGCCAAAGACACGTCGACTAAACCTGATTCTCCTGTGATCCACAATCCCAGTGTAAGAATCGCTGCTGTAGTTCCAGTTATGGGATCAGCAGCGGCATCACCGATAAACCATAGCGAATCATCTACAGATGCGAGAAGGCTCCCTGCTGCAGCTGCATCATCGCCGAAACCAACCCTTGTTGGGTTTTTCTCTCGACCATATCCAGTGATAGAACACCAGATAGCTCCACGTTCAACTTCTTCTTCAGCGTGCAAACCCAAATTTTCAAGCGCTCTCGGCCTTGAACCTTCTATTATTATGTCAGCCTGTCGAACAAGTTTCTGCAACTTTCTGATTCCACTTTCAGACAGGAAATCAATTTCGATAACTTCTTTCCCACGGTTTAAGCGCTTATAAAAAGGTGTGCCGCTCTTTCTCCCTCTATCTGGACGTTGGGATGATTCAACTTTGATAACTCGTGCTCCATTTCGTGATAGAAACCACCCACAGAGAGGCCCAGCCCACATACTTGAAAGATCAACAACTGTAGGTCTCTGCGAAAGTCGGATTGCTTGTCTTGATCCATATATTTTATTTTTGTACCCCGTTGCCTCACCTACAGAGGAAACTGCCATACCTAGCAGACCTGCTCGTTCTATCAGAGTTTGAGCAGGTTGCCAGACTGCTTCTTCCGCAATGAGTTTCCAAATATCCTCTTTGGGTTCTTTCCCAAGCCATGCAGGTACTGACAAAAGGTCATCTTCTCTTGGAAGATTTATTGCAATCGTTTTATCTTTTGCTTCTACCAATCTGCATGAGCCTCCGGCGGAGGTAGTCCCCCAACCTCTGTGGCCTAGCAGCGGCGCTCTTTCAACAATTAGCGAAAGCCCGCTGGGTCCTCCTTGAGGACCACCCAACATTTGCGATAACTGATTTAATAACAAAACTGTTGTTTCAAATCGGTGGAGCCACCGTAAATCAAGTTTCCTTAAGAGAACGCTTGGGGGGCCAACAAGGTTAGCAAGTAACGAAGTGGGCCATACTGGCCATCGTTGACGTCCTTCCGCTATGCGGATGATGCTCTCATCATCAATTAAATCCGTTGGCAAGCATTCCAAAAGATTTATCAAATGGTTGTACGCAGTAGGTACTGGGTCGTGCAAGTCGTTCGCTAACATCCCAATAGCCTAGATGAAGCGTTAACATTGGCGGTAGCCCTTCTAGTACGAAATGATAGAAGGAAAAGATTATGGAGGTATCTTATGGAAGTTCGAGCAGGGAGTCGGTTAAAGAGCGCTGTTTGTAATACGGAGGTAATTGCTGTCAAAGCCCCGGGCGAAGATATGGATGTTAGATGTGGTGGAGTTCCCATGCTAGATCCTTCTGATACTGCCGAAGAAGGCGACACACCTGATGCGTCGGCATCTGATGGGACTCAAATGGGGAAACGTTATGTTGACTCAGATGAAACAATTGAATTGCTTTGCACTAAACCCGGAGACGGATCGTTAGGAATCGGAGATGCCCTACTAACCATTAAAGAAAGTAAGCCCCTACCAGCATCCGACTGAGGATTTAAAATAATGAATTTAATGATGCTACTCGAGATGGCTTCAAGTGCTTTCGGTGAGCGAATTGCAATTGGGAGTCGAAGTGGATCTGGAATGACCTATCAAGATCTCTTTGAACGGTCCGGTCGTGCCAGCAATTATTTTCGTCAAAACACTTTGAAGAATGTCTCCTTTCTTGACACATCTAGTCCAGCCCTTCCGATAGCCTTATTTGGATCAGCTTGGGCTGGACTGCCATTTGTTCCATTAAATTACCGTTTAGCTGATGATGAGATTCAGGCACTAGCAAATGGCATTACCCCTGCCTTAACCATAGTAAGTAAAGAGTCACTATCAGTTCTTGAAGATTCAGATGGAATTCAGGTAGCTGAACGTAACTTTTTCCTTTCAATGACTGACGAAGGTGAGGTTCCTGAAGCGGATTGGAATATGGACCCAGATGAAATAGCTATTCTTTTGTTTACTTCTGGTACGACTGGAGCCCCAAAGGCTGCTGTTCTTCGTCAGTCCCATCTCGTATCTTACATATTAGGTTCGGTCGAATTTATGGGAGCTGCTGAAGAAGAGGCAACTCTGGTTTCGGTGCCTCCCTACCATGTTGCGGGAATGGCAGCAATGTGCAGTTCTGTATACGCAGGAAGGCGGATTGTTCAACTCCCGAACTTTGATGCTGATGATTGGATCGATCTTGTCATTGAAGAGCAAATAACTCATGCAATGGTTGTTCCTACTATGCTCGCCCGAATTGTTGAACGTCTTGAAGAACAGCCGACTCAAGAAATCATGAGTCTTAAGGCACTCTCCTATGGAGGTGGAAAGATGCCAAGACCCGTAATTGAAAAGGCGCTTGAGTTGCTTCCGGAAACAAATTTCGTCAATGCGTATGGTTTGACAGAAACAAGTTCAACTATTGCTGTCCTTGGACCTGAAGATCATAGGGTCGCGTACGAAAGTTCAGACCCTGATATCCGCCAACGGCTAGCTTCAGCAGGGAAACCCCTACCCACTCTTGAAGTTTCGATACGCGATGAGAATGGAAATGAAGTCGAGGAAGGTGTCAGTGGTGAAATTTGGGTCAGGGGGGAGCAAGTCTCTGGTGAATACCTCGGCCATGGGAGTCGCCTAACTACGGATGGCTGGTTCCCAACGAATGATGGTGGGAGTCTTGACGCAGATGGATACTTATTTGTAGAAGGCAGGATTGATGACATAATTATTCGTGGTGGAGAAAATATCTCCCCTGGCGAGATTGAAGATGCTCTTTTGCAGCATCCGAATATCCGAGATGCTGCTGCTGTTGGTATGCCAGATACTCAGTGGGGTGAAATTATCGTTGCTTTAGTTGTCCCGTCGGATGCGGGAGTCTTCTCAGAAAGTGAGATTAAGGAATTTATGCGAGAACATCTTCGCTCTTCTCGCACTCCTGACAAGATAATCGCATTAGATGACCTTCCTTATAATGAAACTGGGAAACTTCTTAGGAGAGTCCTTAAAGAAGGACTGGTCAACCAAGGAAATAGTGGGGAATGAATTGTGAGTGACATTGATGTCCTCACTCTCCCCCAAGCTCTTTATTTCACAACGGGCGCCTACGTTCGGGAACAAATTTTTGAACGCAGCCAGAGTATTCTATTTGTTCGGATAGACCCAGAAGATCTCACCAGAAATCCAAAAGATTTGGTTGCTTTCACTAAATCAATCTCCTCCTTGAATCTCGTTGTTGTCGGCGTTTTTGGGGAAACACACTCTCGGGATTTTTCTGGTTTATTAAATGGGTTTGATATTCTTATCACCGAAGGCCCAGATGATGGAATTGCAGCAACTGTTCCTGACCTTAATGCGGCTATTGTGAATCTCTCACTATGTGTAGAACGAAACCCGCACGCTTCTATTGCGCTTGTCCAACTTCTTAGACAGGAAGCCTTTACAGATATTGAAAAGGGATTTGTTCTTGAGTCAATGACCTACGCAATGTTGCAAGGTGGCCCCGAACATAACGAGTGGATTGAAGAAAGGGGAATGTTGTCGCAGCCCATTAGTGAACGTCCTGTCGTATGCTCTCACCGTGACAACAGCCGTTTAGATATTTCCCTGAACCGCCCTGAACGAGCTAACGCTTTCTCTTCAACTATGAGGGATGAATTATTTGAGATTCTGCAATTAGCTTTTCTTGATGAATCAATTGAGAGTATTTCTTTACGAGGGAAAGGAAAATCTTTCTGTTCGGGTGGAGAGTTAACTGAATTTGGATCGGGCGCATCTCCCCCAGAGGCACACCTGACCCGTCTTTCACGAAACCCGGGAATGTCAGTACACCACTTATCGGAGAGAATTGTCGCCTACCTGCATGGTACTTGTGCCGGTGCTGGAATTGAGATTCCAGCATTTGCATCAAAAGTTGTCGTTGATGAATCTGCAAACATTTTTCTGCCCGAAATTGCTATGGGTTTGATCCCTGGTGCTGGAGGTACGGTAAGTATTCCAAGGCGCATCGGTCGTCAACGGTCAGCGTATTTGGCTGTCACAGGAAATCCCATTTCAGTTGAAACTGCTTTGAGTTGGGGCCTTGTTGACGAATTATTGAGCGCTGAATTATGGGGTTAGAGTCAGTTAAGCGCTTCAATAATTGTGACGTTTGCCTGTCCGCCACCTTCACACATAGTTTGAAGACCGAATCTGCCTCCTGAACGTTCCAATTCGTTGAGCAACGTTGTCATAAGGCGGCCTCCGGTGCATCCAAGCGGGTGTCCAAGCGCTATAGCCCCTCCATTCACGTTGACTTTCTCATGAGGGATATCGTGTTCTTTCATCCACACAAGGGGTACTGGGGCGAAAGCCTCGTTGCATTCAAATAGGTCTATATCATCTACGGACATACCTGTTTTGGCGAATGCGTATTCGGTCGCGGGTATGGGCCCAGTCAACATATAGATTGGGTCATCTCCTCGGGCACTCATGTGGTGAATACGAGCTCGAGGTTTTAGCCCATGATCCTTGACTGCTTGTTCTCCTGCGATAAGAAGGGCTACTGCACCATCTGAGATTTGACTAGCAACTGCAGCGGTGATGACACCGCCTTCTTCTAATGTCGGCAATTGCGCCATTTTCTCTAATGTGCTTCCTCTTCGGACTCCTTCGTCCTTATCTATCTCTCCATAGGAGAGTATTTCTTTATCGAAGCGACCTTCATCCTGAGCTCTGGCCGCGCGTTCATGTGATTCCAAGGCAAATTCTTCTAATTGCAGTCTGCTTAGATTCCACTTCTTTGCGATTAGTTCTGCTCCACGGAATTGTGAGACTTCCTGCGTTCCATATCGGTTAACCCAACCTTTGGATGTTGTAAATGGGTCTTCTATCTCAGGATGTCCAATTGTTTCATGGCCCATAACGTCCATTGCGGAGCCTATGGGGATAAGGCTCATATTTTGTATTCCGCCAGCGACAACCATGTCCTGCACTCCAGACATTACTCCCATCGCTGCGAAACTCACGGCTTGTTGGCCAGATCCGCACTGGCGGTCTACGGTAACCCCAGGTATAGCTTCTGGCATTCCAGCAGCTAGCCACGCAGTTCGAGCTATATCACCTGCTTGTGGCCCCATATTGTCTAGGCATCCCATGATGACATCATCTACTGCTGATGGATCTATGCCTGTTCTTTCAACAAGACCTTTAATGACATGCGCCCCTAAATCTGCTGGGTGTTCTTCAGAAAGACCTCCGCCTCTTCTCCCAACCGGTGTTCTGACAGCATCAACAATGTAAGCCTCTCCCATTTGATTCCCTTTCGATTTTTCAACGGTCTTGGCAATTTACTTTACCGTCACGTGTGCTTCTATTCACGTTTGAGGATGTTTTCTTGATGGGTTCAGTTAGTTTTTAGGCTCTTTTGCAAGACCTAGGACTCGTTCTCCAATGATGTTCCTTTGGATCTGATTACTGCCTCCGTAAATGGTGTGGGCCCGACTATAGAGAAATGTCCTTTGCTCTCTGTCAAGGGTGTACGCTACCCCATCATCCCCGGGATACCCATTCATCGCAACCATGCCTGATGTGCCCTTAACGAGCATCCATAGTTCGCCGAGTTCTCGATGCCATGATGCCCAGAAGAGTTTTCCAATACTTTGTTCCGCTCCTGGAACCCCATCCGCAGCGAGAGCAGTAAGCATGCGCAGTTGGTTGTACCGCAGAATCTCTAAACCCATGAAGGACTGCGTTATTTTTTGGCGAATAACTGGATGGTCCCATCTGCCATTTTCTTTTGCTACCTGCATAAGCTCATCTAATTCCTG
>Ga0066836_10000158_pt1 | contig 28348 bp, 27 predicted proteins | sample ETNtaG_18_FD_71568 | JGI IMG/M metagenome (GOLD analysis project Ga0066836, IMG submission 71568) | Marine microbial and viral communities from oxygen minimum zone, Eastern Pacific Ocean - ETNP201302SV91 | ecosystem: Environmental > Aquatic > Marine > Oceanic | place: Pacific Ocean: Eastern... | reverse complement strand
TCAGTACGCGGCTGTGACAAGCCTGTGACAAATTCTGTGACAAATTTTCTGTCACAGACATTTCGTGAGTATCGACCTATCTTTGACATATGTTCATCTGTCACATCCAAAGATATTTAAATTGGCGGCAGTGTTTAGCGAAAAATAATCTTTGCAATAAAGCTTCCGCTAATCGGCCAAAACGGTCATTCGGCAGTTGGTTTAACAAAGGTAGCAATGCTGTAGCAAGCAACCTCTCATGAAATCACAAAACTTCTTCCGTAATCTCCAAAGCTGATACACAATACTTTCGGCAGTCAGTCTATATGAAGCATGCCACAATTGCTTAAGCCAATAGGCTTCCACGAAACTCGGGGCGATTCAGAGATGCGGGAATTAAAAGAATTATCGGAGTTTTTATATTTGCTATCTGCGCGCCTTGACGGGCTTTGCTTTGAGCTTTCTCGTGTGATTTCAGATCAGCAAGGCCAAGAAAATGGCCATGTGCGCGACGTATTGAGTGACGTTTTAAGTGCAGCTCAAGAAGTGCGACGCGGTATTGAAAATAACATACTAGTGGCGCGGCACCAGAGTTCACTTGCTAAGCTAAGAAGAATAAGGAGGGATATTGATACATTAGTTGAGTACCTAGAACTATTAGATGAATCAATAGTGCTCAGTAATACAACTCGTGATTCTCAAGTTGCGACAAAGGCATTATTTGTAATTGCAGAAGACAATTTCATGACTGCTAAAGCAAATTTTGAAAAGCAGGGCAAGTTTTATGAACAGAAAGGACGCGATTCTGAAGCTTCCATGTTTAATCAAGGCCTAAAAATGGCTCAGATGGAAGATCATGCGAAATTCATTTTGCCTAGCAATGCATACGGCTTCCCAGATGTTGAAAATTATTTCTTAGAAAGTATTGATAGGTTTTCATTAGAAGGCGTCCATGACTCTGACCAAAACTCACAACTCTCCACATTGGTTCCAGTTTTTTTTGCTACGGATAGGGGTGTTGATGAGGATAGTAGGCCACCCATAAAAGGCTTCAGAAACGGCCGTGGGCTGAGAAAGCTTTCTTTGGGAATTGCGGAGGTGTCTATTCCGCCTTGTCATAGGATTGGAAGATTGGAGCGTCCAGCCATATGGAAATTTCAGTTTACAGAAAATAAGGAAAAACATGTAGTTATAACTGCTTGCGAGATAAAGGAACTTGCAAGTTGGAAATCAATTGCGACTGACCGTATCAAAAATTCTGGTAACAAATCTGCTCTTGTGTACATTCATGGATATAACACTTCGTTCGATGATGCTATCCGACGTGCGGCGCAGATCGGACTCGACTTACAATTCGATGGCTTGGTAACTGCATATAGTTGGGGGTCAGAAGCAACGCTCGATGGCTATTTCGCTGATGAAGAAAGCATTAAGCTAACCTCTCCATTGTTATTAGATTATCTGAAAATTCTTAGACGTGAATTGGGTGCTGATACTGTTCATGTGATAGCTCACAGTATGGGCAATAGGGCATTGGTAGATGCGCTTTCTACATTGCATTCTGATGGCATCGTGGGGATGTTTCTTAACGAAGTAATTATGGCCGCGCCAGATATTGATGCAGACATATTTAAGTCGGCTGTTGTTGGTTTAAAAGGGAAGGCTCGGCGCTACACGTTGTACGGTTCCGAAAAGGATGAGGCTCTTATGGCTTCTAAGCAACTTCGTAAAAGCTATCCTCGTGCTGGGGACGGAGGGAATAATCTGCTCGTGGTGAACGGCATAGAAACAATTGATGCATCTGCCGTAGGAGGTGATCTGCTTGGTTTAGGGCACGCCTACTTTTCTTCAAAGCGGACATTATTAAGTGACCTATCTCATATTATTCGAAAATCTGCACCGCCTAGTGATAGATATGGCCTCAAAGCAGTTATGAATGGGGCGCTAACTTATTGGCAGTTTGTGCCCTGAACGAAATTCAGCCTCATGGCGAGGGAACTCTTCGCTTTATGACCCATCACTAGTGTTCGATTAAGAATCAAACAGATTCAGTTGGTTGTTGAAATTGATTCTTTCGACTAAATCTCCGATGCCCCGCAAGGCTTATTGTATGGGCATTTTCTCGAACGAATATGTAAGAAATTTTGTGTTCCATGGGGGACCTCTTGCTTGCAAATTGCTGCCTTTGCTTAAGTATCTATCGAATGGCCGGAAAGGCCCATTTTTCACCATATCGGTCATTAAGGTCGTGTGCAATCAACGACTGCGATGGGTATAGTCAATGGTCGTATCGTAGGGAACTAGCCTGGACGACAGCTTCTCTTGCGGAAGAACGCAGGCAGTGTATCGAATCGAGACCTTTCGAAATGTACTTTTGTACCAGAGTTTTGTAAGCAGATTAGGCAGCGCATTATCACAGAGGCACCCAATGGCAAGAATAAGAAAAATTGAGATCGCTAACTTCCGTGGCATCAAGCAATTGGTGTGGTGTCCATCCCCTGGCATCAATTGTCTGATTGGCACGGGCGATAGCGGAAAATCCACGGTATTGGATGCGATCGACCTGTGCTTGGGCGCCAGGCGCAATGTTCAGATTTCCGACGCTGACTTTTTCGGCCTGGAGATCACCGCTCCCATCAGCATCACGCTGACGCTAGGTGCGTTAGATGACAGCATGAGTGCCCTAGAGAGCTTCGGTGCGTTTCTACGCGGCTATCAAGCCGCCACGGGCGTCGTCGAAGACGAGCCGTCCGCTGGTGCAGAAGTGGTTCTCTGCCTGAATCTGACAGTCGCCAGCGACTTGGAGCCATCCTGGACTCTCATCTCCGACCGCGCCTCCCAGCAAGGTCTGGTGAAGACACTCGCTTGGAAGGACCGTCTGGCCCTGGCGCCGACACGGATCGGTGCGCTCGCTGACTACAACTTGGGCTGGCAACGAGGCTCGGTCCTGAACCGCATCTCGGAGGAGCGTGCTGAGGCCTCGGCGGCGCTCGTGAAGGCTGCGCGAGATGCGCGTGGCACCTTTGGCGATCAGGCCGAGCAACAATTGAGAGAAGCGCTGGGGATCGTCGCTGCGACCGCTCAGGAACTAGGCGTCCACATCGGCGCGAAGGCGAGAGCACTGCTCGACTCGCATTCCGTGTCGTTCGGAGGCGGGACCATCTCCCTGCACAACGAGGGCGGCATCCCGCTTCGTAGTCTAGGCGTCGGGTCCACTCGCCTGTTGGTGGCTGGTCTGCAGCGTAAGGCGGCCAGCCAAGCATCCATTGTCCTTTCGGACGAACTGGAGTACGGCCTTGAGCCGCACCGTATTGCTCGGTTTCTCGGCTCTCTCGGAGCGAAGGAAGCGGCCCCGCTGCAGGCATTTCTCACCACGCATTCGCCGGTAGCGCTCAGGGAGTTGTCGGGCAGCCAGCTCTTTGTGCTGCGCCGTAGTCTCCATGGCCACGAGGCCCGCATGGTGGGTACCGATAACGACACCCAAAGTACCATTCGCCTTTATCCCGAGGCCTTTCTGGCTGGCTCCGTGATCGTGTGCGAAGGAGCTAGCGAGATCGGACTTCTGCGTGGCCTGGATTTGCACCGGGTTGAACACGGCGGTGTGTCCCTGGCAGCACAGGGCATTGCCATGGTCGACTGTGGCGGTGGCGAGCCCGACCGCCCCTATGCTCGCGCCGCGGCCTTCCAGTCGTTAGGCTACAGGGTGATGGTGGTACGTGATGACGACAAGAAGCCCACATCTGCCATCGAACAGGCATTCCTGCATGCCGGTGGCGCAGTCGTCGCCTACCGCGCAGGTCGCGCATTGGAGGACGAACTATTTGGCAGCCTCACGCCGGTGGCCTGTCAGCACTTGATCAAATATGCCCACGACCTGCATGGCGACCTGATTCATGAACACCTACGCACGGTCTCGAACAACGCGCTGACCGTTCAGGCCGTCTGGAACGAAATCCAGAACACGCAAGCGCTGTCAGTACCAAGCCGAGCTATGCTCGGGCAGGCGGCGCGCATCCGCAAGGCCGGTTGGTTCAAGTCCATCTCTTGGATGGAGGACGTAGCAAGAACCATCGTGGCGCCGGACTTGCCGCTATGCGATCCAGGCTTCAAAGCACTGGTGGACCAGGTATCTACGTGGGCTGCCCATGGCCCCCGCTGAAATCGATCTGCGCGCGATTGCCCGCGGTACAGTTACTGCACCGGCCGGGTGCGGCAAGACGCAGTTAATCGCCCACGCTCTGGCTGCTCACCGAGGTAGCAAACCTATCCTCGTGCTCACGCACACGAATGCTGGCGTGGCGGCACTTCGTGGCCGGCTGGACCGTGCCGGTGTGCCTCACAGCGCCTATCGATTGAGCACCATCGACGGCTGGGCCATTCGGTTGATTGCGAGCTTTCCGGGTCGCAGCGGTCACGACCCAGACATCTTGCGGCTTGCAAAGCCAGCGCGAGACTACCCGGCGATACGCGAATTCGCGTGGAAGCTGTTGCAGGCCGGGCACGTTAGCGAGGTACTGAAAGCGTCCTATGCTCACCTCATTGTTGACGAGTACCAGGACTGTTCGGTGCCTCAGCACTATCTCGTCTACTTTCTTTCGCTGATCTTGCCAACTTGCGTGCTTGGCGATCCGATGCAAGGCATCTTCGGTTTTGGTAGTAACGCCTTGGCCAACTGGGAGCAGCAAGTGTGCGCGCATTTCCCGGTCGTGGCGGAACTGGCCACGCCGTGGCGGTGGCGCAATGCCGGTGCGGAAGCACTCGGACAGTGGCTTCTGGAGGCCCGGCGCCTGTTGGTAGCTGGCCAGTCGGTGGATGTTCGCACCGGACCACCAGCACATGTGACGTGGGTTCAGACCGTTCCGCCCAACGACCACTCGCAGAGACTCGCTGCCGCACGGACACTGCCGCCCACCGCTGAAGGGCGTGTGCTGCTTATTGCGGATAGCCGTAACCGTTCGAGCCAGCAGAACTTCGCAAGCCAGACGCCAGGGGCCTCGACCGTTGAGGCAGTCGACTTACAAGACCTCATCGCCTTCGGAAACAGTTTCGACGTTGCATCTGCAGGGGCATTGGGACAGTTGCTGGAGCTAGCGCAAAGCGTGATGACCAATGTGGGTGTCGCAGAGCTGACACGGCGTCTGGTGTCATTGACCCGAGGAACCGCGAGGAATCCGCCGTCCGCAGCGGAGAGCTGTGCCATGGCGTTCCAGCGCGCCCCGTCCATCTCCGCAGCCGCAACACTGTTGTCGGTGCTGCGCGAAATGCCGAATGTGCGTGTGCATCGGCCCGCCATTCTTTACGGCGTGCTCAAGGCGCTCCGTGGAGCTTCGGCAGGAAACATCCCGCTTGTGGAGGCCGCTAGGCGCGTGCGGGAAGAGAACCGGTTGTTGGGCCGCCCGTTACCCAAGCGTGCAGTCGGCAGCACGCTTCTGCTCAAAGGGCTGGAGGCAGAAGTAGCGGTGGTGCTGAATACGGAGGGCATGAGCGCACAACACTTATATGTGGCCATGACCCGCGGATCAATGAAGCTGGTTGTGTGTAGCGCCAGCCCTATGTTGGGCTAATAAGTAGGAGGGGAAATGGCAAGGGAGAGAAAATTTGATAGCTCTGGCAGTACAAAAAAGACGCCCTCTGGAAAGCTTATGGTGACAATCGTCGAGGCGCTGCTGCCTGCACTGTTTGATGCGGTGACGGCGGTTTTAGCTGACCTTTTACCAAACGAGCCGAATTTGCCTATGTTTGATTAGAAGATAGCCTGTCGTCTGCTTGAGGCAAAACTGGCAGGGCGGAATCCGAGCGCTTGACTTGATGTCCAGCTCGTTAAAAGCAAGCGGACAAGGAGCCTAGAGATTGGATCGCAAACTTCAAGCGACGAATTAGGACCTCAATTTGCGGTTTCGACCTGATGTTCAAACTAGTTTTCTAGCCTCTGCCATGGACTTGCCCATTACTGACGTTGGTAACGCACAACCCAAATTGTTAGCCCGCGCCGAGCGTAGCTTGGCAAACCGGGCATTTGCGAAAATTGGTGTCTATGCGAGTTGTGGAGGACTTCTTTCGCTTTGAGTCCCAACAACCTGAGCAAAATAAACCAGATTCGCCCTCAAACTGATAGCCCCCCCACTTTCTGCCGCTCGGCTGTTCAGTCGAAGATGACGCTGTATACTTAAGGAGTAAGTTTTCTTCCTGCAAAGCAGCCAGTTTCTCTTTGAGAGATGCCGCCTCAAGCTTGGCATCAGCTAACTCACTCGATAGGTCGGCAAGAAGATTCTTGAACTCTGCATCGGCAATATTCTTCGAGATCTCTCGAAGGCGCTGAGCCAGTCTAGTTGAAGTGCTAATAGTTGAGATGATATCCATACTGGCCTAGATGAGCTAACGCCCGCGTAATAAGCGCGAGCTTGCTAGTGTCTTAATTAACGCGATTGATATATTTGTGATGCAAACCACTCATTCATGTGATGGATGATCTCCGATACTTGAACATCGTCAGTAGATTTGTGTCCATCTTTCTCCACTACTTCATCGTATAGGTAGGCCTGAAAGTCATTAAATCTGTCCCACACAATGTTGCCGCTATCGCCCCTACCAAGTTCTTCAGTAATAAACCAATCACGAACAGAGCCAATAATTTTGTCAACCTCGTCGTCATGATTTTTGATGTCGCACCCGGAAAGATCAGATAGCGCCTTTTGAAAACGGTACCGTTCCTTTTCAAGAATTAGTATTTTCTTTTCTTTCCATTTGCCACCTTTAAGTTTCCTGCAACCGTAGTCGATACCAAGCTCAAATGGCATATTCATACGATAGACCTCTCCTTCTGCTGCGGAGACCAGCCTAGATAGATCATGAATCCCAAATTTCGATTCCTTAATTAGGGAGGTGATTTTGTCAATTCTATTTTCAGCAGAATCTGCTCGCTCCAAAGAAAGTCTTGGCTTATAGCCGAAGTAAATTATAGTAAATACGACGCCAAGCAAAAGTTGCCTGAAATCATGATCAAAGGGGCAATTTACAAATACATTCTTATCGAAGTCCTTTGTCATGCTGCAGCCTTATTTCTTGTCTTTCGGCGGATTTGGATCCTTACCATAGCTATCCTTTTCCCGGATTTTTCCATCCTTACCATGAACGTAAAACTCAGCTTTTTGGTTTTTGGCTATGTTACGGCCGTGGGTGACGGCCTCCTGTTGAGTGGAAAATACCTTTGTAGCTTTGGTTGATCCACCCTTTTTTACGGCCCACCCATCAGAGCTTTTTACGACGTGTTGAGATGGTGGCTTTTTTACCATAACGAAATCTCCTGAAAATGTATCGCCAAAATGAAGCCACTCCGCAAAGCGGCGTTGGCTCAAATGGATTTTTAGGTGCGTGTACGACGTTGCACCGAGATCTGTTGCGTGATGCGGCGATTAATCTTGCGCTTCCATTCAAGCTGTTTATCCGAGAGTTTCCGCTTGAGGCGCGTACTTAACAAGAACGCATATTCAGTCTCATAGATGAATCCCATCTTGCGCCCATGCTCAATGACGTCGAAGTTAGCGTTGGCATACGGGTCTTTTGCAATTCGCTTCAGACCATCAAACAGGTTGCCTGTGTCAATCCCAATGAAACGATTGATGCAAACGTTGCCGACGTATGTCGACCGGCCTGTGATTCGGTTTGTCATGTAGCAGTGTTCTTTGATCTCTTGCCCGCAAGGGCAGTGATCGAACTCTTCCGTGATTTCAACGCTCACCAAGCCCCATTCAGTTCGTGCCACCTCGAATATGTCCGACCATGATAGCGGGAGAATATGAGTTTTCAGCCTTTCAAAGTTATGTTCCACAGTGGTCTCCGACACGCAGTTACTTGAGTTTATAGAACAATAAGGTCAGCATCCATTTATCCGGACCGAGCAAAATATTTCATTAATTTACCCATTGTAAGTAGCTGCCAATCATTGCATTGGCAGTGTGAAAAACAATATTTAGTTATTCGCCAACAATCCATGAACCTAAAACCGGATCTCGAGGGACCGGCCGATCATGAGTTGTGCTCTATATTTTGAAGTCTGTTTTACTCAACCACTCAGACGTTTCGTCAGTCAGTCCCAACGTCCGCTTCAGCCAAAAAGTCGCTATTCATCTACTCAGATAGCTTAGGATCCCTTGGCTGTATAAGCGCCTCAGAGTCGACCCTATTCTTTCCTGTCCCACTCACTTCAAAACCCACCGCATGAAAATTCACTTCATGACTGCTCGAAACAAATTGCCTTAGCGAATTCAAATCCTGATTCTTTGGATCTAACCACTCAGTCCAATACTCTTTCGAAATGATCACTGGCATACGGTCGTGAACCTGTTTCAGCTTCTCGCAAGGTTCAGTTGTAATGATCGCAGTGCTCATGACAAGCTCACCACTTGTTTTGTCGATCCAGTGGTCACAAACACCAGCCATTGCGAAATAGTGTGTTTCATTGGGGTAAATGTAAAAGGGTTGTTTGCGGCTACCACTCCCCTCAGGTGGTGCTTGCCATTCGTAATAGCCACTTGCTGGAATTAAGCAACGGAACTTTTTGAAAGCTGTTCTAAATGATGGTTTTTCATGAACAGTTTCTCCGCGTGCATTGTTCAGTTTTGCACTGCCAGTTTTATCTTTAGCCCAATGAGGAATCAGCCCCCAAACATTGTTGAGAATGACTCGTTCGCCTTCGCGATTTATTCTTACTACGGGCACCCTTGTGGTGGGGGCTATGTTGTAGCTGTTCTTGAATAGGTTCTCGTCTTGTGTGTAGCGTGCATCGAAATATGCGGTTAACCGGGAAACTGGTCCTTCAAGAACATACCGACCACACATACGATTAGTCCTTCGTCCTCTCCAATAGAACATCTACTTCGCAGTCGAAGTAGTCGCACAACTGCTGCAGCACCTCAAGATCAATTCTCTCGGCGGTCTCGTGATACAGCCTGGTCAACGTCCCTCTGTTGATACCAGTGTCCCGTGCAACATCAGTAATTTTCTTCTTGTGTTCGCCTAAAAGTCGCGCGAAGTGGATGCGCATGATGCTCCTTAAATACAAAATGATCTGCAGAAGATCAAAAAGACTTGCAAAAGATCAAAATTCATGCATAATGATCTACAGGAGATCGAAATAATCTTTAGAAGGTCTAAATGGTCTCCTATTTTAACCATTAAAGGAGCAATCATGGCAACTTATTTGACGACAGAAGAGCTATCGGCTCGCATCAAGTACGACATTCGAACCATCCGCGACCGCCTGAAAGATTCAGTTTTGATCGAGGGGCGTCATTATTTTCGACCCTTCGGAGGGAGGAAGATTTTGTTCATCTGGGAGCAGATTGAGCAAGATATGTTCTCAGCAGCCTCCTTGGCTTCGGCAATTCCGATGACCGCTTCAAGGAGCATGTGATGTCACATATTCGTGTACGGCCCGAGACCGGACTTCTTTACTTCGATTTTCAGTATTTGAAAGTGCGGTGTCGTGAGCAGTCCAATTTGAGAGACACACCTGAGAATCGCAAGCTCATGGAGCGCGTCATGGCTGGAATCGTTGCTGAGATCAAAAAAGGCACTTTCCGGTATAGATCAGCCTTTCCCTCCAGCAGGAATCTGGAAAAAATCGAAGCCCTTGAGTCTCAGCAATTCCAAGCTGCATCTCCGATGGTTTCAATTCCAATGGCCAACCAACCGGCGCGCCAGGTGGTGGAAAACATCTCCTCAGCAGGGCATCCCACCTTTGCTGAATTCGCGGAAAAGTTCATTACGGAAAACGAGTCGCTGTGGAAGCGTTCGAACATTCGCACCAAGCGCGACATCTTGGAGAAGTGGTTGATCCCGCAATTTGGGAAGAGGGTGATCAGCAGTATCACCAAACAGGACCTTCTGGAATTTCGCTCAGTTCTCGCCAAAGCCCCGGGCAAAAAACCAGGAACAACAATGTCAGCCTCACGGATCAATCATGTGATGACGTCTGTGAAGCAGGTCTTAGATGAAGCCGCTGATCGACTTAACTTTACCACTCCGTACCAGAATATCAAACGGATGCGGATCAAAAAGACCGATGTCACACCCTTCACGATTGAAGAGGTGGAGATGATCATTAAGTACTGTCGCGAAGATTTTCGGGATTACTTCACGGTGAAGTTTTTCACGGGCATGCGCCCAGGAGAAATCCACGGCCTGAAGTGGAAGTATGTGGATTTCGAAAAGCGCTTGATCACCATTCGCGAAACCATTGTGGATGACTACGAGGAAACGCCTAAAACCGCGGATTCCAACCGGGACATTCAAATGGCGCCGCAAGTGTACGAGGCCTTAAAAACCCAGTGGGAAGTCACGGGTAAGAAATCGCCTTATGTGTTTGCCAACGGCAATGGTGGGGCGCTGACCAACCGCAATATGAGCAATCGCGTGTGGTATCCCATGCTTCGGTCCTTGGGGCTGAAACTTCGAACCCCGTATCAAACCCGGCACACCTTCGCCACGCTGATGCTGGCAGCAGGGGAGTCCCCTGAGTGGATCGCATTTCAGATGGGGCATTCCTCCACCGAAATGCTGTTCAAGGTGTATTCACGCTATGTACCCAACCTGACCCGTCGAGATGGCTCAGCGTTTGAGCGCATGTTGGCGGCGAACTTGGGGCCAAGTGCTGCACCTGCTGCAGATGAAGCTGTTATGCAGCCGCTCATCAATGCCCCAAGCAAGATCTCATCAAAGCCCTCAGTGAAGTCTTCAATTGGGCATCCACTGGCGGTGGCACCTGAGACACCAGCGTCAGTGGGGACTCAAAGGGACAAGGCATCGAATGCGCCAGCACCCTCGGCCACACCTGTAATCGATCCAGATCAGGCTTCAAAGTCAGCTCTAAATCCAGCGACAAAGCCAGCCATTCAAAACCCGTGGCTGCAGATGTTTGAAAGCTACCAAAGCAATAATACACAAGGAGAATAACAATGAAAATCCAAAAACTTGTACCCAATCACGATAACCGCAGCACTCAGGCTCGAATTTACAGAGCACACCGCGCCCTTGGCTCTTGGATGCACGATGTGGCCATGCCTGAGATTGTCTATGTCCGTCGCAATGAAGAATCGCCTTTCAAAGGCGCATTGGAAGAGTTAAACGAGCCGCAATTTGCCAAGCTTGGAACCAGTATCAGCTTGTCCAAATATGGCCTCATTACCGAGAACAACTATGACGATGGCGTGGGCTACGCTCAGGTGGCCGTGCCGGTGTATTGCGCCTTGCGAAAGAGCTACAAAGGCATGTTGATTTTGAGCTTGGCACATCGGGGTGCTGACACGCTTAAGCATTGCAGCACGCTTGAAATTGACCCCCGTGAATTGGAATGTTCAATGAAGCATGGAGATTACTACTGGGTGAGCAAGTTGACCCCATCACACGATGATCAGCAATGTAATCCCTTTGACTACGCCCAAGCTGTACTTCCCGCCATGTTGAAGCAAGCGGGTGGTGAAGAATTAATTGATACCGCAAGCCTGTGTGGATTTTTAAGCGAAATCTATCGATTCCTCAACCCAGAGGATCGTGTGTTGTATTTTGAAATCGTGGATCAGGGCAAGCGTTTTTCTAAATTCCTGAAATATGCGGCATCGACCCGCAGCCACCACAGCAAAGACCATGGACTGTTGTTGCACACGGCAGAAACTGTGGCCAATGTGTTGCTCAAAGCTATGGCCACAAAGCCAGAGGAGCGCAATTCGAAAAAACCTCCATTTGATTTGAGCCTCACCCTTCTTGCGGCACTGTTGCACGATGCAGCCAAAGTGGATGAGTACTACCGCTTGGCCCCAGATGTGTATTCAAGCAATTTGAATTGCGAGCTGTTGGGTCATGAACAAACCATGCTCAAGTGGATTGCGGTGGCTTGTGCTGTATCGGGCTGTTATCCAGCAGAGCGCGAGTTGAAGCTTCAACACGCCATTTGTGCAGTGAAAAAACAGCACGATCAATCCGGTGCACGAAAACGCAAAACGCCAGAAAGCTTTGTGCTGCATGAAGCGGACTGCGCCAGTGCCCGAGCCTATGACCAGGGTGAGATCAGTGTCTTAATTGCCCACCAATTCGTACAAGGAGAAGCAGCATGAGCAGAACACACCTTAAGGATCGGTCTGAGAAAGGTGCTCGCTTGTTGAGCGAAACGGTGGCCTCAAAAAGTTTCCGCGATCAAGAAAAAGATCCAATTTGGAATGAGTACACGTATGCAGGCTCGGCTCATATTCTTGTTCCCCGAGAACAGGAAGTCGAGCTTGTGAACAAACTGCGCCAGATGGAGCGTGAGCGTTTTGTCACACATCTCTCACACGCCGCGTTTCAGCAAGATCTTTGGGACTTTCTCGACTCTGAAGAGTTTGTGTACTTGAAATCTAAGTGGCTGGAAAATTCAGGGAGGAACTCCAACCGCGCCTTCGAGAAAGAGGACGACGATGAGGACGAGGTTCAGGTATTGAAAGCCCTGAAAAATGTTGAGGATCTCAAAACTCCGCACTCATCCAAAGATTTCATTTCCCAGGTCGAAAGCTGCATGAGCGACATCGCCGATTACGGCGCGCTGTATGAGGGGATGGTTCGTTTGTTCACTGCGAAATCAGTTACGAATTTTGTGGAAGAGATTGGTGAGGACAGCGATCGCATGGCACGGGCATGGCGCATGTTTGTCGCCATGGCCAAATTCAATGGCTACAGGAAAATCATCAAACAAAGCACAGCGCTTGAAGAAAGGCTGAAGTTACTTCGCGAACAGTTCCCGAATTTCTCCCATGTAGTTGATCACATTATTGGACAACTGCGCGTGTGGGCTTTAAAGAAAGAAGGTGAACGGCGGATCAAACCCATTAACCTGAACGGCCCGAAAGGCACTGGTAAAACCGCATTTGCCAATGCCTTGGCTGAGGCACTTGAAACCCGTTTTGATTATGTCAATATCGCGTCCACGTCGATGGCCGGGGTATTAACTGGCATCAGTAACAAATGGGGCAATGGCCAACCAGGGATCATCTTCGCGTCACTGGCCAGAAGCGAGACCGCATCGCCTGTCATTTTGTTGGATGAAATTGAGAAGGCGGAAGGGGGTAAACAGTACCCAGTGGAAGGCGCATTGCTGGCCCTGCTTGAGCCCCAGACATCACGTGAGCTTCGAGATGAATTTGGAAACCTTCAGTTCGATGCCTCGCGCATCATCTACGTGGCCACAAGCAATGATGCAAGTTTGATTTCAGCCCCTCTGAAATCCCGATTTGACACTTTCGAGATTGGCTACCCAAACCGACGCCAACGTGAAGTCATCATCGGCAACATGTTAAAGAAGTCTTACCTGAATACTCGGTTCTCGCCAGCGGCGTTGAGGTTGATGGCCTGCCAGGATGTGGACCTTCGCAACTTACAAACTCTGCTGGACAAGGTGGTGCGACAACACGTTGACACCGTACTGAATCAAATGGGGACAGGTAGTACCCATGAACTCGACGGTATCCAGAGCGAGAACAAGGCGCAGCCGGTCAATGAGGAGATCGTCCCCTCATTGCATGGTGAGCAGGTGATTGAAGAGCTGACGGTTCGGATTTGCCTTCAGGATCTGGGTTGCAAGACAAAGACCCATTTTGGATTCGTGGAGGTATAAGCCATGACAGTCATTCAATACTGTGAAGAGGGCATTCGACGTGTGGACTATTGGTCGGTGCTTAAAGAAATCAAAGATGACGAAGTGACCTATCGCCTGCTGGCCTTGATCGATGATGATTTCTATGACGGGTGGCGATTGAATTCCGGGATCGTGAGCTTCACCATCCAAAATGGAGTGGTGGACTTTCACGGATATTCAGGATCAGTGTACCGATGCAGGCTTGAAGACGAGGTGCTCGATCCAATCATGGCAAGCCTGCTCGCCCAGTGGCAAACCCGGTACGAGAATTCCAGTTATTCAATTAAAGCGATCAACTTTGATCAGTTTTTAATCGAGTGGCAATCCTACGAACCGAAGTGGATTTGACAAAATGAATACACAACAAGAAGAAATCACATCGATTCCACAGGCCAATGTGTTGGTGATCGATTTGGAGGCGACCTGTTCGAACGATGAGAGTATCACCGGCTCGAACATGGAAATCATCGAAATTGGGGCGTGTTGGGTAAGTCCACAAGGGGAGATTCTCGACACGTTTCAAACCTTCGTGCGCCCTGTGATCAATAGAATACTTACCGCCTTCTGTACCGAGCTCACCACCATCAGGCAAGACCAGGTTGATGGTGCTCCCACGTTCGATCAGGTTGCCCCCTTGCTTCAGGAGTTTGCGCTTAAGCATATTGAAGAACACTCAGTTTGGGCAAGTTGGGGTGCTTACGATAGAAATCAGTTTGAGTTTGATTCAGCACGTCATGGAGTGGAAAACCCAGTAGCCCATCTTCCACATGCAAACCTGAAAAAGATCTTCGCCAAGAAACGAAGGATCAAACGGGTCGGAATGATGGGTGCGCTTCAAATCGCGGGGATTGAGCACACTGGAGAACACCATCGGGCACTGGATGACGCGATCAATATTTCGAAGTTATTGAGGGAGTTGTTTTAACGGTGGTGTGCGTCATCCTTAGCATTGAGAAAAATTGATGTTACAAAATTGCTATGAATACTTAGTGAAATACTGTCAAATATCAACGCTCAGCATGGCACTCATTGTGTATGGTGACTCGATAAAAGCAAAATCATGTATGACCAGGCCACAAATGCACTCTGCCGATAAAAGTTCATTTGAAGCAATTAAAGCCTCCGAACGATGCACGCTGGTTCAAGAGATTTTGGTTCCAATAGATCATGGGTTCTGGTCTTAGACCTTTGTTCTCAGACCAACTCCTTAGGGGCCTGTGAATTATTTGAACCCACAAAGCGATTCTTCACCAACAACCGGCTGAACGTGAGCGACTTTTAAGCACTACAACATAAAAGTGTGGGCCTAGTGGTCAATCCATAAGTGAAGCAATGGAATCTAGCTGAAATCGAAAATGAGTATTGATCGAGATCTTGTTTCATGTTTCTCCTTTCTCGATCGCATTTCTAGTATTCCTTCTTTTTCAATTCAATTGCTTTGTCTCATTAACCGTTGATCTGTAAGAAGCCAATGTAATCCTCAAAGTCTTTGACAATCTACACTGATGTATATAGTATTTCTATGGAAAATTAGCGACTAAGTTTTATAGGTCTATTGAAAAAAACTATGGCTGTTATTCAAATCGGTAAACGTCAGCGAATGACACGTTCCGAAAGAGAACTTCAATTGCTTGAGGTGGCGACTGGGATATTTGTTGGTAAAGGGTATCAAGGTGCCACCATGGAGGACATTTCACTGGCGGCAAAAGTTTCAAGACCTGTGGTTTACAGCCATTTCCCCACTAAGGACGATGCCTACCTTGCTTGTTTGAGAAAAGCGAGGCGTCTTTTGGATAAAACCACTCTTGGCCAGATAGATCCAAAAGTTTCGCCAGAACTGCAAATGCGACAAGGATTGAATGGGTACTTTGATTTTGTGGAGAATTATCCCTCTGACTGGCGTTTGTTGTACGAAAGTGGTACCGCTGTTGCCGGAGTTGCAGCAGAAGAAGCCAAGATGTTGCGTCAGCAAACGGTTGCGCAACTCGCATTGCTTTATCGATTTGCTGCGCCAAACGCATCTGATCTGAGTATTCAAGTTGCGGCAAATAGCTTTTCAGGGGCAGCAGAACAGGTTGCAAAATGGTGGCTAAAAAATTTAAGCGTCTCGCGTGAGGATGTTGTTAACTCGTTGCTCATCATTGGTTGGCAGGGGATTCAAACGCTCATGAAAGACACGGTTGAATAGACTTTTGTCTTTTCTCCACCTATTTGATTTTTCATCCGTTATATACGGTTACGTAGGTATATATAGCAATCCTTGTCTAGGTGATTGAATGGGTTGGCAGTGGTCAAATGAATTCAGGAGAAGTCCAATTCAGGCATCGCAGTTTTGGGTGCCTATTGGCCTGTTGATTTTCACGCTGCTCACAATCGGATTTGCGCAGTTGATGCCAACAGATGAGAGGAATCAATCTGTATCGCACATCGATGGACGTGAGGAGGAGTTCAACGCCGGCTTTGTTAGAAGCATGATCAGGCACCATTCGTCGATCGTACCGTATGCCGCTTCCCACATGGACAGCCAAGACGAGAGTGTGCGCATGTTGGCGCGTTTGATTTTGAGAACGCAGGCCTATGAGATGGGAAAGCTGGAGGGATGGTTAATTGGGCAGGATCTGCGCGTTATTAGCGTAGAGCCATTGATGTCTTGGGTTGAAATTCCTCAGTCTATTTCTGATACGGATGATCTTTTATATCAAGCACGATGCCGAAAAGATCCAGAAGGCATGATGGGTAATGTTGCCGAGCCTGATTTTTTGAAGTCAAAACAACTCGATCAAATGAGGCTTCATGAAGAGGAATTGAAATACTTTTTGGAAAGAGTAAGGGCTCATCACATAGCCGCGTTGGAAATGGCGAGGTTTGCAATCAGATACACCAACTCAAATTTCGTGAGGTCTACTGCAATTGAAATCCTGAAGCAGCAATCGCGAGAGGTGAATTGGATTGATCAGATGTTAGCGGTATGAAAAGTTAACAGATTCGACAAGAGGGACAAAATTCAAATCCCCAGTACTAATAAAAAACGAGGAGACTTTTTCAATGATTGATGTGGCTATAAATTGGCGAGCGCCTTTGTGCGCTTGTTCGATTTTACTGTTCACGATGATTACGGCGTGTACTGGTGACTCTGTTGAGAATGCCGTGGATACAGCGATAAACCCGAGTGCGAGTGTTAGGCCTGCACCAGTTATACCTGCCAGTGTGAATTTTAGAAATCCGCCGTCGACCCCTGAGGCTGTTTGTGGTGAAGGCTCTGTACCTGAAACAGGTTTGCAAGGGCAGGTGTCCCGCGATGATCATCGAAGTGGACGTGCAACAGAGGGATTTAAATGTAATGCCGAACTGGTTGGAAAGCATGCGCGCGATTTTTCAATTGGTACGGTGGCTGGGTTTAAGGTTGAGCGCTATGTCGACAAAGCTGGACGGGAGTGTGCCTATTACGATTCAACTCTGCTTTTCCCAACCAATATTTTGGATGGCAAATTTGGTGTGATTGTGTTGGACATGTCGGATCCTAGTAATCCACTTGAAACTGCAGCATTGACATCACCGGCCATGTTGTCTCCGCATGAAAGTTTGGTGTTAAATCAAGAGCGCGGAGTTTTAGCGGCGGTGGCTGGTGTGGTTACTTTAACGTCAGGCATGCTGGATCTATATGACGTTTCCGAGGATTGCAGATATCCCAAATTGATGTCTTCAACTTCAACAGGCCTCGAGGGACATGAAAGTGGGATTTCTCCAGATGGATTGACCTTTTTTGTCGCTTCGGCCTCAGCGAATACACTGGGTGCGTTTGATATTGCTGATTTATCTCTCCCGAAAATGCTTTGGGTTGGTGCTTATGCGTCCCATGGTTTGAATGTAAGTGATGACTCAACTCGCGCTTACGTGACAACTCTCGATGACAATGCTGGTCTGTATATCTTGGATATTTCGGAGATCAAGGGAAGAAAGCCCAATCCAAAAGTACGAGAGGTCAGTTACTTAAGTTGGCAAGCAGCCTCCATACCTCAAAACGCGATTCCTTTTACTTCAGGTGGTCGAGAATTTTTGTTAGAGGTGGATGAGTACAGCACAGATAAACCGGGTGGCGTGCCTGGTTCGTTTCGCAGTAACAATGGTGCTGCGAGAATCATCGATATCACAGATGAAGAGAAGCCGTTTGTTGCTTCAAATTTACGACTTCAAGTTCATGATCTTGAAAATCGTGATCGTCTCTCCAAAGATCCAGGTTTCTATAACATCGTTGGTGGCTATGGGGCGCATTACTGCAATTTGCCAACACGTGATAATCCTAAGATCGCTGCTTGCAGTATGTTGATATCTGGCCTACGTATATTCGATATTTCTGACCCTTACAGTCCGCGTGAAATAGCCTATTTCAATGCGCCTGTTACTCCACGCGTAGTGCCTATTCCTGCACGTAGCAGCAATTTGGCACAGTCAAGTCCTACTTTTGTTCCCGAACGAAAGGAGGTTTGGTATTCCGATGGATTTAGTGGATTCTATGCTGTTCGTTTGACCAATGGTGTTTGGTAGTTGGGTTAAGAAATATTGCTCACAAATCGACCGAAGTATTCGCACCCACCAAACAGGAGAATTGGAGTTATTTATGAAGCACCTCAAGAGCACAAGCCAAAACATATCCATGCGTAGAAGAGCAGTTCTTTCAGCTTCAGTAGCAATTGGAGTGGGTGCATCGGTTCCTTCGTTTTTGGCTGGATGCGTTCAAGACGGAGGCGAATCTCGCTTCAATTCATCTAATCGAAGTGGTATTTCGCCCTCTGGTAGTGATCGACTAATGACAGTGGATGCAATAGATCAAGAGGTACGGAAGATGTGTGCTTTTGGTCCGCGATTGACTGGCTTTAAAGAACACAATGATTACATTGACTATCTGGAGCAAGAGTTTTTATCGTGTGGGATGACAGTGAAACGTGATCCCCAAGTGATGACGCGTTGGATAGCAAAGGACTGGAGTCTTACTGTTGGAGGTCAAAGTATTGTAGTGGATGCCTACTATCCGCGTTCTGGCACCACTTCTGCAGAGGGAGTCTTAGCGCCGCTTGTGTATCTACCAGGCCTAACTCTCGAGAACGCAACACCGGATCTACGTAACCTACAAAGTAATTTGGCTGCGCTGGAGAGTCTGGTAAGCAAAGTCCCGGATTCAATTTCTGCATTGGCATCTGCGCTAGGGGGCGTGGAAGGGAAGATCGTTCTTACTGATGCATTTGTACCCCCCTTGAGTATCGCCGCCTTTGCTCCGCAATTGACCTATGCTAATGGATCAGTTGATCTTATCGAAGACTTTAAGCGTGCTTGGATAGGCGGTTTTTTAATGCAGTTGGATATCTACAAACAACTGGGCGCCGCTGCTGTTGTTTTTTCATTTGATGCTACGCAGGCCAATACTGTGGGTCAATATGTACCTTTTGGCACTGATATCAACGATATTCCAGCGTTGATTGTAAACCGAGATACTGGGGCGATGCTTCGCACCGCCGCTCAAGGAGCGCCAGAGACGAGATTGGTTCTGACTGCAGATATTACGGAAAACGTTCAGACGGATAGTTTGGTTGCTGTACTACCAGGCATGAGCGATGAAAACATGATCGTTCACTCTCACAGCGATGGTCAGAACTTCGCAGAAGAAAACGGATGCGCAGCGGCGGTTTTGATTGCTCGCCACTATGCGTCGATACCCAGAGAGCAAAGACCCAGAAGCATCGTGATTAGTATGATGACTGGCCACATGACTTCGGGTTTACCGCAAACTCAAGGCTTCATTGATGACAATCCCGAGATAATTGCAAATGCTGTGGCTGCATTCACCATAGAGCATTTGGGCTGTCAACAATGGCTTGATGATGCAAATGGGTATCGATATACAGGTCAGCCAGAGCCTGCCGCTGTCTATCACTCGTTGGGTGGAATTCTCGCGCCCGCATTAGAGTCATTTCAGTTTACTGGCCTTCAGCGCGCTTTCTTGCTCAGACCTGTACCGCTGTTTTTTGGCGTAGGAGGAGCTCTAAATGATGCCGGCGTGCCAAGCATAGCTTATATTGCTGGGCCCAATTATCTGGTTCAAATTGACGAAAATTCTTGTTTGGACAAGTTTGATCCATTACGGATGTTGGCTGAGATGAATTTCTTTTTGGACTTGATGCACCGAGTCGAAGTAATTCCGGCACCCACATTGAAGGCAGGAATGGAGTTATCACCAAGCCTTTGATTCTATAACGACCAACACTTGGTCGCTGAAGGTGCGAAGAAAAGCACAAGATGTATAGATTTTGCCTCCTGAGGAGAACTCCGACCTCTCCACTTGATGGCCAGACCGCCCAGTAAATGGGTGGTCTCCTTTATTCTGGTTTGTTGGAGCAACGATTCATTTCATTAGTTGCCTTGAATCCAAAAACCGTCAAGCGCAAGTATATGAATAAAAGGAATAAAATAATTCAATCGGCGTAACATAATTTACTTTATTTTACATAATAAAAGTAATCCAGATTACGCAAATGCTTTCTGAATGACGCCGATGTCGTTGATTTCGGCGTGGAGACAACAATGAAAAACTTGAAAATATTCTGCGCCATCACCTGGATCTCGGTGTTGGCAGCATGTGGTGGGCAGGATGCCCAAAGTCCGGCTTTGAACAATCCAACCAATCCTTCAGGCTCTCCTGTCGAGTCTTCCCAGTTTGATGGGCTGCCAAAAGTTAAATCTGGAGTGGCGCCCGGACCAGCTATTCTTCATGCGTCCGTGCCAGTTATCCCTGAGTTGACAAACAGGCCACCTTTTAAAGCGGAGCATTTGCTAATTGCGGGTACGGATGCTTACCGTGAGGGTGAGTATCTTTATCAAGACTTTCTGTTTGATGATCGAGGTGCTGACTCTGTTTCGGCAATTGAACGAACCGTGACTGGTAATGGAAGTATTAGCAGCGATCCGATTGGTGATGCGCTTTATCCGACCAATCCAATTTACGGTAACAATGCTGCTGATCTGGCTGAATTTAGAATCAAGCCAGTTGCCAACGCAGTCGTCTACAGAATTACTTTGACCACCGCGATAGCAGCAGATGCGGCAATAGTCGGTATAGGTATTGATGGGGATATGGCCGATGATACCACCAGAACTTGGCCTCGAGGTGCCGGGCTTGAATCGCTGGGGCTTGATTATTTTATAACCGCCTGGGGCAATGGCGGCACGGTTATGAATTTTAAAACTGGAGAGGAAATCCAGCTCAGTGGAAATGATGTCGATATGGATATTGTTTCCAATCAAATGACAATATCAGTTCCAAAATCCATCATGAATCCGGAGGAGTCCACATGGCGTTATGTAGCAGGTGTTGGTTTACATGACAAAAAGGGGGGGTGGGTTCCTATGCTCCCAGCTACAGTTCCCACTGAGGATAATCCTGTTTCCGGCTCGCCAAGCCGTGATTCACCGCCTGTTTTTAATCTTGCATTTCGATTCAACGAAACCTACGGCAGGCTAAATCTAAATCAACTGGAGATATTGGAGGGAAATTGGTCGGAGACAGTTCAGGCAAGAACTTTGGCGACAGGTAAAACAGGAGCTCTTTTTGCAGATGTGGATTTTTCGAAGTTAAAACGAAGCATAAATCAGTGGATTCATGCGCCTAGCCGAGATCAAATTCGAATTATGCCCTCCGGGTTGGATATTCCTGAAGGTGTACAGCCAACCAAAGGAAATGATGTCTTCGGCAATCCGACAGATACATTTATTTTTGGTGGGCGCTTGCAAACTTATATGCTGCGCGTGCCTGAGTCGGTTGCAAACGGAGGAAAACCAGGGCTGACCTTGGCCCTACACGGTGCGAATTCAACACATACTTTCTTGATGACTGCCTCTCCAAACTTTTTAAAGCAAATTGGGGATGCTAGAGATCATTACATTCTCGCTCCGTTAAAACGTTCCACATGTTGTTACCAGGCTGAATGGTATGCCGATGTTTTTGAGTCGTGGCGCGATGCTGCAAATAGATTTCCCATGAATTCCGAACAGGTGACATTGAGTGGTTATTCAGCGGGGGGATATGACACATACCGGCTTGGTCTTGAGTATCCCGATTTGTTTGGTTCAGCTTTCCCAATTGTCGCTGCTGTATTGCCCGATGTGGTTTCGTTTCTCCCCGGTACGCAAAGAAATCTGCAGCCTATGACGGGTAATGCAAGATGGATTCCATATGTGGCCTGGAATCAGATTACTGATCAGGCGGCCCCAACACCCGGACCACAATACACACAGCTCAAATTTATGGAGCTCGGGTTGCGAATTCAGCAATGGGCTTTCTTGATCGGTGAGCATTTGTACCCGGCTATTGCGGATCAGTGGGAGGCCGCTGTACAGCATATCGGTCAAGGTGTAGTCACTCGTGATCCGCATCGGGTTGATTTTACGATTGCACCTTCAACCTGGTCCGAGAAGTATGGACTTACGCCAAACCATGCCTATTGGGTGTCAGATATGCAAATTAGGGATGACACATTACTGGATTCTACGCAGACCGCAAGGGCTTCTATAAGTACAACTAGCCTAGCATTTGGGAAAGGTGATGCTGCAACTTTACCAATTGCTTTTACCCATGCAGGCTCGCCAAGCCCTGCAGTGGTCACTGGTATGCGTTGGCTAGAGTTGAATGACACCGTTGCAGAAAATAGATTAATAATTCGTGCACAAAACCTTAAATCAGCAACTATTGATGTGAAAAGAGCCAAGCTGAATTGCGACGCACAGGTGACTGTAGAAACTGACGGACCTTTTCTTCTTAAATTAGCTGGTTGTGATTTAGTGAAGACATACCAATGAGTAAGCCTAGCCTTGAAGTGATCAAAACAAAAATTCTCGATGCCGATTCACCGAAGATTCGATGTGTGAAAAATGGTGTTTATTTTACAGTTCCCGAGAGCTTGCCGAGGGGTAGGCACAAAGTTCCCTTTGAGTCGATAGTTGCTGCACAACGAGAGCGTGTATTGATCGCTGTTACCGAGTTATTGGCTTCCTTGGGTTATAGAAATTTTGGTGTGAAGGAGATTGCCAAGCGATCTGGCGTGTCGTTGCAAGCGTTTTATGCTTGTTATAAAAGCAAGGATGAATGTGTTTTTGCTGGTTATAACCGGTTCATTCAGACCTTACTGACTCACATGATGACCACCCCTTTGCAAGGGACTGATCGCGTTACCTTGGTTGTCAATTTGATCGGGGCTTACTTGGATACGTTGCAAAAAGACCTGGTGGTTGCGAAGGCTTACCAAGTTGAAATTGATGCAATGGGAATTAAAGCAAGGGAACAAAGACGACTCTCCTTGTCACTCTTTGCCAAATACATCGAGAACGCTGTACTTCAATCTGCTCCTGACAAAGCTACTCCACGCCATTTGAATTGGACCGCCTATTTGGGAGTGGTTTATGCAGCACGTCAACTGGCCTCAGATGCCTTGGAGGAAAAAGTTAAACCAGATTTAGGCGCGTTAAAGAAGTTGATGGTGGTATGGCTCAATGATTTATTTAGACTGGATTAAGACACTTATGAATTCTCTGCTCTATCACAAAATTAAGATCAGATCTCAAGCAACATTTGCTGTGTTGTTCGCGACCTTGCTTGTCTCAGGATGTCTGGGTAATGACATAAGCCCTGAAAGAACTGAGGCTGCGTCGGTTCGGCAGTCATCGTTTCAGGATACAAACCCGGAAATGATTGGCGGTGATTCAATGTCCACGGGCTGCTCGGATGAAATGGATCCAGACCTGTTTGCTGATCCAGCGAAATTACGGGAACTGGTCAGGAGTGTGGCCGGGTTTGGATTGCGTTCTACTGCAAGCGAGCCACACAACAATACGATTGATTGGATAGAAGCAAATCTGAGGCGAATGCCAAATTTGGTTGTTCAATCAGATTCATACGATATTGATCGATGGGAGCCAACACCTCGTGCAACTGGTGCACCTGGTCGTGACTTGATTGCAGCAGGTAGTTTGCGCGTTGTGGATGAACAGGGCAGAACAAGAGAAGTTCCTGTAGCAGGTGCAGTGCCATATTCCTTGCCAACGTCAAAAACAGATTCTTTCAATGACTTGGTTTACTTGCCGGCTGGTACTGCAATTACACCTGCCAATTCCAAAGACAAAGTGATTGTGCGCGAGGTGGGTACCAGTGCCTTACCTTATGCAGCCTTTTTAGCTCTCTCTTACTATATCTCCCCTGATTTATTGCCTCGAATGGTTGGTCAGTATGATCGGCCATACCTTTTTACTGACGCGCCGATGGCGCAGGAAATTGTAGATGCTGGTGTTGCAGGTGCCAAGGGAATGGTGCTTGTTTTCAATTTGCCAAAAGAACAAATCGCTGGATACTTTGATCCACATCGGGGTACCCACTTTGTTATACCAGCAGTTTTTGTCGGTGCTGAAGAGGGAGAATTGCTGAAGTCGCTTGCCATGGAAAATGGAAAGGCCTCACTTGCCATAGCCGCTGAGCGTGATATGGCACCCACAAGAAATCTGATTGCTACGTTGGCTGGTCAAAGTGAGGAAAAAATCGTAGTGACTACCAATACTGACGGTAACACTTGGGTACAAGAAAACGGCAATGCGGGTCTGCTGGCTTTGATTGATTACCTAAGTCGACGTCCATTGGAATGTCGTCCTAAAACAATTGAGTTTGTATTTGGAACCGCACATTTGCATATTTCGAAGGAGGGTACATTTAGATATGCGAAGCAGTTGAACAAAGACTATGACGAAGGTAAGGTTGCTTTTGCAATGGTTGTTGAGCACCTTGGTACCAAGGAGATACTTCCAGAGCCGCGGAGCGATGGGGGGCCAGGGATGGAGTTAAAGTTTACCGGTAAGATGGAACCCGCAGCTTGGTTTGCAAGTGAAAGCCCCGCGCTATTTGGAGCAACGGTGAATGCAGTCAAGAAACACAACTTACCTCAAACTGCCGTATTACGAGGTCAAGATATCCCAATGACCGCCAGACTGCCGGTTCATTGTTCATTCGGTGGAATTGGAACAGGGTTTCAAGGTGAGTTGATTCCGACAATCGCCACTATTTCAGGACCATGGTCTTTGTGGGCCCCATCTTTTGGCGAAAGTGCGCTCGATTTTAATCACATGCACAAACAACTCTTGGCGGTTGGAGATATTTTATTGAACCTGCAGGCGCTTTCTCGTGAGGTCATTGCTGGGCCGATTCCCTTATTTCGCCAGCTTCGAGACAACGGGCTGCCCACTTGTGAATTCGAGTTTCCTCCGGAGCAGGCTCCAGGTCAAGCAGATTGATTTATCGTTGTTTGATGTTGTTGAGGATTTCCGTTGCCCAATGATCGTCTCTTTCTTGTGGGGTCATTGGGTAGTCGGATTGTCGAAATGATCTGCCAAGAAGTCAATCAGAAATCGGAGCTTCAAAGGCAAATGTCGACGTGAAGAATAAACTGCATAGATTCCTAACTCGACCGTTTGATAGTCTTCCAGTAGTGCTTTCAGTGTTCCTTTGCGCAGTTCTTCTTTCAGAAGAAAGTCCGGCTGCAGAATAATGCCTTGGTGTTTCAGGGCAGCGGCTACGCAGGTATCGCCACTGTTGGCATGCAAGCGCGGTTTGGTTCGAACTACTTCGGTATGGCCATTCTTGTGTGTGAATTCCCACTCATCCTTTGACGACCAGTATGTATATGAAATGACGCTGTGCGCGGTCAAGTCTTGTGGCTTTGTTGGCATCCCACGTTGTTTTAGATAGGTGGGCGATGCGCATAAAACCATGTTTGTTTTGGCCAGTTTTCGGGCGATGAAGGTAGGGTGGGGAGCGCGTGAAATTCTTATGGCCAGGTCAAATCCATCTTCTACCAAATCGACAGTTCGATCCGACAGGGAGACCTCCATCGATATTTTCGGATACTTTTCTAAAAATTGCCCCCACAGGGGGGCCAAGTGAGATATTCCGAATGTCACTGGTGCACTTACGCGTAGGTGCCCTGATGGTTCGCCTCTTCTCAAACTAAGTTCTGACTCTGCCTCTAGCAGGCCATGAAGTAAATCCGTGCAGCGTGCGTAAAATAGTTGTCCTTCGTCTGTCATCGAAAGCTTGCGGGTTGTCCGATGCAGAAGTCGAATCCCCAATCTCTGTTCGAGCTCTCCAACGTGGCGCGAGATCGCTGCTTTCGACGTATTTAATACCTCTGCTGCCTTTACAAAGCTTCCATTGTCAACAACGGCAACAAAAGCCTGCATTTCCTGAAATTTATCCATTGTCTTAAAAAGTGAAACAAATAGTCATTGAATTGTATGTTTATCTCTTTTGATGCAACAAGTAAAGTGATGTCAATAGCAATTAGTCAGACACTTTGTTTTTCAAGGACATTCAGAAAGCCATGGCACGCTTACCCACCTTGTTTATATCTCACGGCTCGCCGATGCTCGCGATTCAAAGCAGCCCGGCGAATCTTTATCTGCGTCAACTTGGTCACGATTTATCCAGACCATCCGCGATCTTGGTTATTTCTGCACATTGGGAAACAAACGGTGGGCTGGCTGTATCTGTTGCAGAGGAACCCTCGACGATTCACGACTTTGGTGGATTTCCTCGAGAATTGTTTGAAATTCATTACCCGGCCCAGGGCGCAAGAAATGTTGGTTTGCAAGCGGCAGATTTGCTGCAGCAGGCTGGGCTAGCGGTACAAGTAAATCCCACAAGAGGGTTGGACCACGGAGCCTGGGTGCCCTTGTGCTTGATGTATCCAGAGGCGGACATTCCTGTTACCCAGGTTTCACTCAAGCATGGTTTATCGCCTGCTGAGCATCTTCAAATCGGACGCGCGTTGAGTTCTCTGCGTGACCAAGGTGTTTTGATAATTGGATCTGGTTCCCTCACCCACAACTTGTATGAATTCGGTGGTCAAGAGATCGATGCTTTGGTACCAACCTGGGTTAGTGAGTTTGATGCCTGGATGACGAAGCATCTTGAAAAACAAGACATGGACGCTTTGCTGAATTATCGCGATAAAGCGCCCCATGCGGCTCGAAATCATCCGACCGAGGAACACATTTGGCCTCTTTTTGTTGCTCTGGGAGCTGCCGGCGATCTCTCAACGGTGAAACGCTTGCACGCCAGTTATGAATATGGGGTACTGGCCATGGATTTGTATTCATTCGATTGAGGTGATAATGACATACGATTTAAATACTTTAATACAACATCAAGAGTTGCCTCTTGCTCATCGAATTCGCTCACCCAGTTCAGGATCAACAAAGAATTCACCCTGCTTGATTCTTCTTCATGGGGTCGGTGCGAATGAACTCGGATTTGTCGAGCTTGCTGCTCGATTAGATTCCAGGCTAACTGTCATCTTGGTTCGATCGCCGATCGAATTTGGCCTGATGCAGTTTGGTTTCTTTCAAGTCAGTTTTACTCCGTCTGGACCGGTGATTAATGCTGAACAGGCAGAGTACTCTCGTGGTTTGCTCACAAATTTTATCGAGAGGTTACCCGGGGTATACGGCGTTGCGCCAGAGAATATTTGGATTGCCGGTTTTAGCCAAGGCGGAATTCTAAGTGCGAGCGTTGGTTTGACTCGACCTGATTTGATTCGCGGCTTTGGAATTCTGAGCGGTCGGATTCTACCTGAAATAAGTCCAAAAATTTCCTCGCCTCAAAAACTTGAAAAGCTACACGCTTTTGTCTCGCACGGAATCAATGACTACAAGTTGGAAGTTGGCTTTGCGCGCAGGTCTCGAGAGTTACTGAATCGCGGAAACATCGAGTTGAAGTATCGAGAGTATCTAGCCGGCCATGAGTTCAGTAGTGAAATGCAAGACGACTTTTGCCGCTGGATCACCGAAGAGCTTCAGTTCGTTTAATTGCAGTTTTTTTAAGGAGATTGTTATGCCTGTAGTTCGAGTTAGTTGGTTTGAAGGTAAAGATGCAAAAGCAAAAAAGGCTGTAGCTGCAGAGATTACCGAGAGTATTGTCAAAAATACCGGGACAAACCCAGAATATATTTACGTGATTTTTGAGGATATCGCGCCATCTAACTGGGCGGGTAGTGGCAAATTGTTTGGGGAGGAGTCTCAAACCTCGCCAAATCCTTAATAGCTGGCGTGGGGTGGACCACATGGGTTGATGTGCCGACTTGGTGAATGAGGGAATATGGCAATGATTGGGGAGAGAGGGGTGTCACGAGTTGTGCGTCGTAAACCCAATCCTGGTTGTGAAGAAGCTTACGAAAATTTGCTTAAAGGAATGCTTGAAGCTTCAAGCAAATTCCCAGGTTACCTTTCAGCTACTGTCTTGCCGCCTCATGCAGAACACAGTAAAAACGAATATCTGATTATTCAGCGGTTTGCTACGCAGGATGATCTTGATCGTTGGGACGGTTCTGCTGAAAGGGAGTTATGGCATCAAAGAATCCAGGTTGTTTCAGAACAAAACGCAGTCTATTTCCAGGTTGGAGGGCTAGAAGTATGGTTCCCCTCTAGTCCGGTCAATACGTCTTCATTGCCACCCAAATGGAAGATGACTGTAGTGAGCTGGTTTGGTATTTTTCCCACTGCAGCTATCTGTATTGCCGTCTTTGGTCCACTGTTAGAATCGTGGCCTTTTTTGACGAGAATGGCGCTGATTACAGCAGTCGTGGCATTTTTAATGTCTTATGTGGTGATGCCCCGGATTTC